>Ga0172372_10000581_pt1 | contig 56160 bp, 55 predicted proteins | sample LakKiv5m_2_FD_114544 | JGI IMG/M metagenome (GOLD analysis project Ga0172372, IMG submission 114544) | Freshwater microbial communities from Kabuno Bay, South-Kivu, Congo - kab_092012_9.5m | ecosystem: Environmental > Aquatic > Freshwater > Lake | place: Democratic Republic of the Congo...
AGCTGATATTTAATTAAATAATATCACTAAATGAGCTTATTTCAGACACGAGAGCAAGCTTTGGACACAAAACTAACGTTTTGTTAACTCAGCAAGCAAACTACGGAGTATTATTCTACTAATAAAATCGTAATAACAGACCTTTTATCACATCAAAAATTAGCCTAAAGTAACAGCAAAAATCAGTATTTAGATCTTAGATTATGTTTAATTATTCCACAACCCGAATATCAGCTCCAAGGCTATTCAACCTTTCAGCAATTTCTTGATAGCCACGTTTTATAGAATAAACATTACGTAATATCGAGGTTCCAGGAGCAGCCAACATTCCAATTAGAATAATCATGGCTGGCCTTAACGCTGGTGGACAAACTACTTGATTAGCTTGGAATTCGATTGGACCTTCTACATAAACCCTATGCGGATCAGCAAAAAGAAGATTGCCCCCTAACCTGTTTAACTCCATGAAATAAATCGAACGAGTTTCATAAACCCAATCATGAATCAAAGTAATTCCCTTGGCTTTGCAGGCAATCGGCACAAAAAATGGCAAATTATCAATATTTACATCCGGGTAGGCCCCACAAGTGATTTTTTCTAAAGGTGCTTTTAAAATAGATGGATATACAGTTAAATCTACCAACTTAGTTTGTCCATTTTTAGAAAGATAGGCTTTACTTCGTTTAAATTTTAAACCCATGTATTTAAGCCTCAATAACTCCATTTCCATAAAATCGATGGGAACACGAGTTATAGTTAATTCTGAATCGGTGACGATGGCGGCGCTAACAAACATCATTGATTCAATCGGGTCTTCACTATTATAAAACTCGACGTCTTTGTTGATTTCTTCGACTCCATGAACAGTTAAATCGGGAGTACCAATGCCATCAATTTTAACTCCAAGAGCTTCCAAAAAATAACAGACATCTCTGACCATATAATTGGTGGAGGCAAATTTTATTTTACTAATTCCAGGAATAAGACTGGCGGCCATCAATAGATTTTCGGCGGCTGTATCGCCTTTTTCAAACATTACAAATTCAGCAGCGTGAAGTTTTGGAGCCGAAACCAAATACGAACTCGGTTTTAATTTAATTTTGACCCCAAATTCAGCCAAGCCTAATAAATGAGCCGAAACGGGACGTTTTCCAAGATTACAACCTTTTGATCCAGGTAGTTCAAAATCCCCTTTGACTCTGTGAATTAGTGGACCTAAAAACATCAAAATGGTTCTGGTTCGACCGGCTGAAGTTTTATCAATTTTACTTAAATCAAATTCTGCAGGTGGTTGTATTTTTAAAACATTTTTTTCAAGCCAAGATATTTTTACACCAATACTTTCCATTACTTCCAAAATTCTTTTTACTTCTTCAATATCTGGAATACCATGTAAAACTGTTGTACCCTTATTTAAAAGACTGGCACATAGTAAACCCATGGCTCCATTTTTACTTGTGTTTGTTGCAATTGTCCCAGACAATTTTTTACCGCCATGCACGATAAAATCCATAGAATTGGTCATTCCCACTTTTAAACAAAATTTTAGTTTCTAGGCAAGTGGCTATTCAGGCCTATCTTTATTAAATATTTACTTGCCAAGTTTTAATTTCAGTTTAAAGGTTTTTACATTAATTCAGTAATATTCAAAATTGATATGCAGACAGTTTTAAATTTAATCAAAAAAGTTTTAGGAGAAAAACTGACAGTAAAAATTCGACCGCTTGGCCACGGTATAAAAGCCTATTTGGGAGCCCTATATTATGGATTTCCAGGGAAAAAAGTAAAATTAATTGGTATAAACGGGACCAAAGGAAAGACTACGACTGCGATTTTAGTTGGGAAAATTTTGAACATTTTGGGTATAAAAACTGGATTTGTCAGCGGAGCTTTGATTTTTGATGGTGAAAACGAGTTTGCCAACAAACTAAAACTTAGCACCAACGATGCATTGGATCTACAAAAGTTAGTCAGTCGAATGGTCAGAAATAACTGCAAAATAATAGTCATCGAATTGACCAGCCAAGGCCTGGAGCAAAGACGTCATTTAGGCTTGGGTAGCTTTGATACTACGGTGTTTTTGAATGCTTATCCAGAACATCTGGAAGCTCACGGTGGCTGGGGTAAATATATCAAGGCTAAAAGCCTGATGTTTAAACATACTGCTAAAAATGGCCATTTTATAGGTAATTACGACCATGATCAATTAGAAACGACCCAAAAATTATTCCATTCTATTCCTTTTAAAATTAGAAAAACAGTTAAAAAGAACTTGGTTTTGACCTCGGAATTTAAAGCCAATTTATCTCCAGATGGAATTCACCGTGATTTTGAGTACAAAGGAAAAGTTTATCCAACCAATTTAATGTCCGAAGTGGAGCTGATTGACCTTTTTTTTGCTTTGAAAACGGCCCAGATTTATTTTCCCAAAATTGAAGATAATCTGTCTACATTGATACCTCAGATTCACGGAGCTCCAGGTAGAATGGATTGGGTTGTCCTCGATGGGATATTTCAAGAAACCAACAAAAAGACCTCTGACGGAGCTAAAAATAATGAGCCACATATATCGTCTAAATCGACTTTAGAATGGAAAAATAAAGTTTCTATTCTGGTTGACTATGCACATGAGCCAGAAAGTATGAAAAGATTATTGGAAACTATTCAAATCTGGAAAAAAAGAAATATTTATACACAAGTTATCCACATCTTATCCTCAGATGGGGCTGGTAGAGATATTTGGAAGCGCCAAATCCATGGTGATCTAAGTTATAAAAATACCGATTTTACGGTCTTAACTACCGATAATTACACTCAAGACGATAATCCAGAGGATATTTTAAATGAACTAGGCCAAAACTTTGAGCCGGCTAAAGAAGGAGTTAAATTCAAAAAAATCATTAAACGCCAGAAGGCTTTTGAATTCAGTTTAAACTTAGCTAAAGACTATATCAGCAAAAATTCGGAGGCTAAAATTTTAATCTTCTCCACCGGTGTTGGCACAGAATCAGGATTAACTCAACCAGAAGGAATTATGGAATGGAATGAAAAACGAAATTGGCAGGAAACATTTGCAAATGCGGTTTAATTGGGGATTAGTTGATGAAATATTTTTGAATATAAATACAGATGAATTTATTGACAGATTTAGCTTAAAATTAGACGATTTAATTGAAATCAACTTCTCTAATTAAAGAAAGTAGGTGATTTTTAGAATCAAACAGGCCAACATAGCTCAATTGGTAGAGCAACTGTATCGTAAACAGTAGGTTGCAGGTTCAATTCCTGTTGTTGGCTCCAAAATTGACAAAGAGAATTATTAATTAAAAATTAGATTATTATGTCTAAAGACTATATTAAAGATATTCAAATTGGTAACGGAGAGGAGATTTTAACTGGTCAAACTGCCATTGTTCATTATGTTGGAACGCTAGAAAACGGTGCTAAATTCGATTCTTCCAGAGATAGAAACGAACCATTTAGCTTTATTTTAGGTGGTGGTCAGGTCATTAAAGGTTGGGATGAAGGACTTTTGGGTATGAAAGTTGGAGGTAAACGCTTATTAACCTTGCCTGCACATTTGGCCTATGGTGACTACGGCGTACCGCAAGCTGGTATTCCAGGCGGAGCAACTCTTATTTTTGAGGTTGAACTATTAGGTATTGATTAAGCCAAATATATGGCATTTTGATTATTTAATTGTAATCAAGCACTTACCTAATTTTAGATTAATTGATCGGTGCTGTATTTTGTAGAACCTGGTCTCCTTTTCGCAGATGGCTATAAAACTATATTTTGGAATTTATAGTAATGTTAACTAAATCCTGACTTTTGCCCCTCCTTGAACGGCCAAACTGTATTCGTTAATGGCTGTTGTTAGGCTTTCATCCAAGGTTTTGTTTTCAAATTGCACTCGGTAAACCAAATTACCCCACATTTTTTCGGCTCGTTCCACATCAGCTTTATAATAATTATCGGCAAAAAGTACCCCGTTAGCAAATATTTTTAATTTTTCATCTCCTCGTTGTTGCCTGTCGATCATGGCCTTGGTGGCTGCTGGTAAATTTGTTTGGGTGGAAAACTTTTCTTGGGTAGTTTTTAGACTTAAATAGTACAAAAATTCTCGGGTTTTTTGCAGTTTTTGCTTGGCAGCTAAATTGGCTGGATTTCTTTGAGTATCGATTTCTAACTGCCGATTAATCACATTCATAAAGTACTGACCATAGGTTTTTTTGTTGAGTGTGCTATCTAGTTGAGGTAGTTCGCTAACTGCATAATCCAGCCGAGGATTGCGTTCGGCAATGGTACTTTGAAAGGTACTGTAGTGAATAATATAGGCTAAACGACCTTCCAAAAAACTGTCGACATTATTTTTACTATTATTGTTCCAGCTATAACGGGAACTGTTTGGCTCACTGAAATCCAGGTAGAACCGGAGGGCAGAATAAGCCGGATTATCGGCTTTAAACTCTTGGTTAAAGTTTTGATTTCCGGTTATTCTAGAAGATACATCGGTCTGATTTCTATCGTTACCAAAGCGGATTTGATCGGTTTTAAAATCATAAATTTGTCCGCCAGTTTGCAAAATCAAAGTTGGGATAATGTCTTGAAAATTGGCAATATTACTGTTTCGATTCAAATTTCCGTCTTTTACATTAAAACCAGTGCCCAAACTAATAGCACTTTGATCAAAATTATTGTCGGCATTTCTTCTGTTTAATGAGTTTAATTGAGTACCTAGCTCTGTCCAAGAGGTAGGAGGTAAAGCAATTCTAGCCTGTTGTAATAGGGTTTTGTTATAATAAAGTTGAAGAGTGTCAACATAGTTAGTGACTCCATAAATTTTGTCCCGATCTACTGTATTTTGAACCACAATATCAGCAAAATTGGTTCTGTATTCAGCCAAAATTTGAGTATCTGTAAAACTAAATACATTGGTGATTGGAGTTAAATAATCCTTCCATGACGGCAATTCATCATTTCTAATGGCAAAAATGTCTGGACCGTTGTTTTTAGCCATTTCCGTAATCAGTTCTTGATAATAGCTTTGTCCGTCAGCAAAATCAACATTGATCACATTTATTTTTACACCACGATTGCCAGGCAGAGCTTGAAAATCTCGCACTATTTCGTTAAAGGCATTGGTATTGCCGATAGGATTCCACATGTTAATCTCGGTGTTCACGTCAACTACTGGGGCTGCAGCTTGTTCTTGAGGAAAAAATAAATAGGCAATAAAGCCAACAATCATCAAGACGGCTACTCCAGCAATAATTTGAAACTTACGATTATTAAATAATTCTTTCACACTCTTATTTTACTACAGCTTTGGACTTAGGTCAACTACCTGTTTAAACTTGTCTAAATTAACTCTAAAAATTAAATTTAAGAGACTATTTCTGACACACACGACAAAAAACCGTAGTTCGTCCAGCTTGAACTGACTTTTCTAAAATTGTCCCACAAACTAAACAAGGTTTACCTGCTCTTCCATAGACTTTGTGTTCTCTGGCATAAGTTCCGCGGCTTCCGTCAGCCATAATATAGTTGGCTACCGAAGAACCACCAAGTTCCACAGCCTTGGGTAAAATAAGCTTAATTGCTTCAAAAATTTTCTTTATTTCTGATTTTGATAAGGATTTTACAGTTCTATTTGGTAAAACTCCAGCCTTGAATAGGACTTCATCGGCATAAATATTACCTAAACCAACGACCACGGTTTGATCCAAAAATAATTTTTTAATATTTCCGGTTTTCGATTTAATTCTGGTGTAAAAATCTTCCCAATTAAATTCATCAGCCAAAGGCTCTAAGCCCAAATTATCGAAATGACGTTCTTTATCCAGCTCGGTTTTGGAATTGTAATACAATAAATAGCCAAATTGACGAACATCGTTGTAATACAAAGTTCCATTATCTAATTCAAAAATCACGTAGCTGTGTTTATTTGGTAAAGTAATTTCTGACTCGGCTATCGGGTGACCGCCAACTACAATTTTGTCATCGCCTTTAAAGGCCAATTGTCCAGTCATTTTTAGATGAACCAAGAATAAACCTTGGCTGTCTAAATTAAAAATTAAATTTTTGGCTCGCCTGTTTATCGACATAATCTGGGTATTTTCCAAACCATTGATAAACTCAGACAATTTTTTAGTGGAAACTTTACGTGTTGTTCCTTTACTGGAGACCAATTTGGGCATCAAGACTCTAACTTTTTTTATTTTACTCCCAACAACTTTGGGTAATAAACTGAGTCTGAGGCTTTCTACTTCGGGTAATTCTGGCATAGATTATAAGCATTGAGCTTGTCCTGTAAGTCTTGAAAGACTAAATTTAGTTTTGAAAAAAATATGGACAATTACATTAAAGCTTCTGTATCTAAATTACGAAAAATAATCTTGACAAAAAATACTCAAAAAAGCTCTAATTAATCTAATTATGTCTAAAATAATTGAAACTAAAATTACCCCCGACCTAAAATACACTGTCAAAATTCTAGCTGAAAAAGCTGAATATGAAGACTTTAAAGAAAGATTAGTAGCTCAATTTATAAAAAATATTGAGGTCAAAGGTTTTCGAAAAGGTCACGCTCCAAAAGACTTGGCCCTGGCTCAAGTAAATCAACTGAAACTGCAAACCACCATTTTAGAAGAAACCGTGCAAAAATTTTACACCGAATTAATGCCGGATATTAAAGAAGATCTGAAAAAATTAAAACGAGAGGTGGTCTTTTCATCAGCCGAATTAAGCACAGACGAGCAAAGTACCAAAGAAACTGACCAAGGTTTTGAATTTACAATTAGTATATCTCTTCTTGCAGACGTTGATTTGAGCGTATTTGAAAAATTGCAAATCAAAATTCCAACCGAAAAAGACTTGGATGATCGACCTAGTTTTAAAGAATTTAAAGACAAAGAACATCAGAGCTTGATTACTACTTTTGGTAAATACAAAACTGTTAGCACAAAAGCTAAAAAAGATAGTCGAATTTTCGCTGATATTACAGAACAACCGGCAGATGGCAAGGGTGAAGCCAAAGAAAGTAAAAATGCCCAAATTACATTAGGTCAAAACCTATTTCCACCAGAATTTGAAGAAAACTTGATTGGAGCTAAGGCCAAAGATGTTAAAAAATTTGAACTTAATTTAGAAACCCCAACTCATGATGGCGGCACAAAAGCTTTAAAATACAAATTTGTAGTTACTGTGCTGGAAGTTCAAGAAATCGAAAGTAAAGATTTAGAAGAGATTATCAAAAATTCTGAGGAAGCCAAAAAACAGATTAAATCCGCTGATAATTTAGAAAAAATGCTTAAAGATATCTACGAAAGGCAAACTGAGGAATTGATTGTCATGAAAAAACGTCGAGATGTAGTCGAAGGAATTGTCACCAAAGTCAAAGATTTTGATTTACCAAAACAGCTGGTAACTAGTGAAACTGAGAGGATAATGAATGTCTTGCAGTCTCGAAGCCTGGAAAGAAAAATATCTTTATCCGAAGCTTTTGCCCAAGCAGGTTTACCTGGAAGCGAGAAAAAAGTTAAAAACGACAACCAGGTTTTGGAGTTAGTTACCGATTATGTAAACAAAGAATTTAAGTTAGTGGAAATTTTACGAGCCACTTATTACGCTAAAGTTGAACCAAAAATCACCCCTCAGGAAATGGCCGAAATCCAAGCCGATATGCAAAAAAATCCAGCTAAATACAATCTTCGAATTGAAGATGTAACTGGAGAAAAAGCTGCCGATGTTGCTTTTGACCGACTACTTCGAGAAAAATCTTATCAATGGATTGCTAGCCAAATCAAATTCATTTGACAAAACCAAGGCCAGAGCGTATTTTCTTTGTATAACCAAATCTAAATATAGATATATCAGCTAATATTATTTATTGAGCCTGAAGTGTTTTAAAATAGAGATAAATTAAGATACGGGTTTAGTGATTAAAAACTATAACTAATATTAGATTGGTTTTGGAATTAATTTAAATTAAATATGGCTTTAAACGACGAAAAAACAACAAAAGATAATGTCAAAAAAGACAATAATTCTCAGGAAAAAGGCAAAACACCTGAGCCAAACAAAAACGATAACCGCAAGGTAATTTTGAATTTAATTACAGTAATTTTTACCTTCCTAATTATTGCCTTGGTGCTGGTTTTAGCTCAAAGAATCCAAGATTCTCAACAAGATGATCCTCAAGAATATGCTGACTTTATAACTTTAATCAGGGAGCAAAAAGTTAGTAAAATAGAGGTTTCTCCTGATCAGCAGACATTATTTGTGTCGGTTTATAAAGATAAAGACAAAGCAGATAGAAAAGAAGTGGATGTCAAAGAATTTCCAAATGTATCTATTCAAAAAAGTAATACTGTGGTTGAAAACATCAATACTGCCCTTGGCGGCAACGAAGAAAATCGGTTAAAAATCGGAACCGGAAAAGGCGAAGTAGAGTATATCGAAAGACCAAAAACATGGTACATGCAGTTACTCGAGAATGGTAATTTTTGGTACATTATTTTCACCTTACTTTTACTTGGCTCAGCGATATTTTTTATCCGAAGAATTTCTGACACCAATAACAGAGCCATTTCTTTTGGTAACAGCCGAGCTAGAGTTTTTGACGAATTAGATGATAAAGACAAAATCACTTTTTCCGATGTAGCCGGCAACCAAGAGGCAAAACAGGAATTATTAGAGGTGGTTGACTTTTTAAAACGACCAGAAGATTATGTGAAAATGGGCGCCAAAATCCCCAAAGGAGTATTGTTGGTTGGCTCACCTGGAAATGGAAAAACATTGCTAGCTAAAGCTGTAGCTGGAGAAGCTAAAACCCCATTTTTCTATGTTTCCGGATCTGAATTTGTTGAAATGTTTGTAGGTGTTGGGGCCGGACGTGTCCGTGATTTGTTCAAAAAAGCTAGAAAAAAAGCTCCTTGTGTAGTCTTTATCGACGAAATTGACGCTGTTGGAAGGCAACGTGGTACAGGAATGGGTGGTGGAAACGACGAAAGGGAGCAAACCCTAAATCAAATTTTGGTGGAAATGGATGGTTTTGAGCCAACTACCTCGATTATTGTGATTGCGGCTACCAACAGACCTGATGTTTTGGATCCTGCTCTACTTCGACCAGGTAGATTTGATAGACAAGTAACTGTGACCCCGCCTGATAGAAAAGAAAGACAGCAGATTTTGGAAGTCCATGCTAAAGGTAAAAAACTAAGTAAAAATATCAATCTAGACATTATTGCCAAAAGAACTCCTGGCTTTTCTGGAGCTGATTTAGCCAATGTTTTGAACGAAGCAGCCATCTTGGCAGTTAGAGAAAAGAAAAAAGAAATCGATGACGATATATTACGTGAAGCCATCGAAAAAGTCTCTTTAGGCCCTTCTTTAAAATCCAAAATCATCACCGAAAAACAGAAGAGGTTGACTGCCTATCACGAAGCTGGTCATGCCCTAGTTTCCACCGTATTACCTCACGCCCAAAAGGTGCAAAAAATTACGATTATTCCTCGCGGCAGAGCAGGTGGCTATACCTTCCATGTGGATGACGATAATGACGCCATAACCAGAACTAAATCAGAATTTTTGGACGAAATTAAAGTCCTATTTGGAGGATATTGCACCGAACAAATTGTCTTTGGAGACCTATCCACAGGTGCCAGTAACGATCTATCCAGAGCTACTGAAATTGCCCGAAATATGGTCAAAAAATATGGTATGAGTGGCTTGGGTCCGGTTTCTTTTGACGAAGATAAGGGAATGACCTTTTTAGGTCGAGATATGGCCGAAAAACAGCAATACAGCGAAGAAATTGCCAAACAAATTGACTTGGAAATTGAAAATATTCTGAAATATTGTGTGGAGGAAACCAAAAAATTGATCACCAAACACAAAAATTATCTGGATAAAATCGCCGAAACCTTGATTGAAAAAGAGATCTTGGAATTTGAAGAATTCAGCGAAATTGTAAAAGATATTATCGTAAAAAAACCAGCAGTTAAGTAAAATATAATATTAATTCTTAACCATTAATGAAGCTTTAGATTCTCACTAATTAATGGACAATTAGTGTTTTGAAGTAGATTAAAAAGATTAGTTATAGATGATTTTAACGTCAATAAATTATTTGGCCCTTTCGAGATTTAGATAAGAAAATGATTTAAAAAATTTATATTTTGATTTATCGGTTGAGCTATTTCCTCATTATCTGATTAAGGACTATTGAGGTAAATTTAATTTACTTATTATTAAGTACAGCTCTGAATGAGATTTATTTGAAAAGAATTAATCCCCAATCTAAACTAACTCTTTAGGATTTCGGCTGGAACTAGTTCTGGGGTCATTTTAAAGACTGTTCTGGCTATTTCTTTGTCTATTTCTTGTAGTAAATTAATAAAAATTTTCAAGCCTTCTTCTTTAAATTCGGTTAATGGATCCTTTTGGGAATAACCTCGAAGACGTACGGCATCTTGTAAATGCTCGATGGTGACTAAATGTTCTGTCCACAAGACATCAATGGCTCGTAGGAAGATAAATCTGATCATCCCAGCCTGCTGTTGTTGGCTATAATTCGACCATTTTTTGTTCATTTGAAATTTGATTTTATCAAACAAGAAACTGGTAATTCTACGGTAATTATACCGCTCATCTTTATACAAAACTTTGAGGATTTCGCTTTCAAAATCTGATAATTGGATTATTAATTGCAAATCCTGGCTGGCAGTTTGTAGCTCTTGGTCGTTGGGTCGATTTTTGCTAGCTTTATGAACATTGCTACTGCTTCGTAAAATTTCTCTGTAGATACTTTTTTCAACTTCGGGTGCGGCTTCAAAACCTTCATTTAAAAGGACTTTTCGTCGTCTAGCATAGATTACAGATCTTTGCCTGTTAATTACGTCATCGTAATCGGTCACGTGTTTACGAATGTCAAAATTCTGGCCTTCGATTTTTTTCTGAGCTTGTTCAATTAACCAAGATAATTGGCTATTTATAATCGCTTCATCATCAGCAATTGGTAAAATGGAATAATAACCAACTCGGTCGCCACCAAAAACTCTCAAGATATAGTCTTGTAAAGATACGTAAAATTGGCTTTTTCCAGGATTTCCTTGACGGCCACTTCTTCCTCGAAGCTGATTATCTGTTCGTCGGCTTTCATGTCTTTCACTACCAATCACAAATAAACCGCCCAAGGCTTTAACTTCTTCATGGTCTTTTTTCCATTGTTCCAAGCCTTTTGGATCTTCTGGTGGCTCGCCTCCCAATTTGATATCAATACCACGACCAGCAATGTTGGTAGCCAGAGTGACCATACCTTTTTTACCAGCTTCAGCGATGATTTTGGCTTCTTGTTCGTGATTTTTAGCGTTTAGAACTTGATATTTAACTCCAAATTCATCTAAAAATTTACTTAAAATATAGTTTTTATCGATAGAGGTTGTTCCAATCAAAACTGGTTGGCCTTTTTTGTTTAGCTCCTTTACATCTCGGGCGATGGCTTTAAACTTGCCTTCTTCGCTCTTAAAAATTTTATCTACTTCATCGATACGAGCAACTGGCTTGTTAGTTGGAATAGTTACTACCAATAATTTATAAATCTTAAACAGTTCTTCGGATTCGGTAGCTGCCGTTCCGGTCATTCCAGCTAATTTGGAGTATAATCTAAAGTAATTTTGAAAAGTAATGGAGGCTGTGGTTTTGCTTTCGGATTGAACATTTAGACCTTCTTTGGCTTCAATGGCTTGATGTAAACCTTGATTGTAGCGTCTGCCAAACATCAACCGTCCAGTATTTTCATCCACAATTATAATTTCGCCGTCTCTGGCTACATATTCTTTGTTATTTTTAAATAGTGCTTCAGCTTTTAAAGCCTGATCTAAATGGTGAACAATAGTCACATTATCTACAGTGGCATACAAATTATCAATACCTAAAATTCGTTGTACTTTTTCTACCCCAAGATCGGTCAAAGTTACAGTTCGTCTTTTTTCATCGACGGTGTAATCTAAATCTGGGTTCAAGCCTTTGGCAATTTTAGCAAATTGTTTGTATTTTGCGGATGAATCGGCATCTTGAGCTGAAATAATCAACGGTGTTCTAGCCTCATCAATTAAAATAGAGTCAACCTCGTCAACCACAGCTACATTGTGACCAGCTTTTTGGACAATTTCACTGGGAGTGTTGGCCATGTTATCACGAAGATAATCAAAACCAAATTCAGAATTTACACCATAAACAATATCTACAGGTAAGTTGTTTTCATCGTCATAATAGGCTCTTTTTCGATCACAGGGAATCAAATTTTTGACATCAAGCACACTTCGGGAGTCTTGTTCACCATCTTCCAAAGTTTCTAAAAGTCCAGCGTTTCTTTTTTTATTGCTGGCTTCATCGTCACCAGCTCCAAGTTTGAAATAAAAACTTGCTTGATTTTGGATAACTCCGATGGTTAATCCCAAAAAATCATAAATTTGTCCCATCCAGCTAGCATCACGACGAGCCAAATAATCGTTAACTGTGATTAAATGAACTTGATTTAACTCTGGTAAAGCGTTTAAATAACCAACTAAAGTAGAAACCAGGGTTTTTCCTTCTCCAGTTCTCATTTCAGCAATACGACCTTCATGCAAGACAATACCCCCAATTAGCTGGACTGGATAATGTTTTTCGCCATTTACCCGATGAGCAGCTTCGCGGACAACAGCAAAAGCTTGTGGTAAAATTTGTTTTAATTTAGCTTCAATTTCATTTTTTTCTTTCAAACCTTTTAATTGATTTCTAAATTCTTGGGTTTTGTTTTTTAACTGAGCGTCGCTTAGTTTCTGCATTTGCTCATCTAAAGCCAATATTTGAGATACTTGAGCGTCGTAACGTCTGATTTCTTTTTTTTCTCCAACAGTGGTACTAAAGAATCTACTAAAAATACTTTTACCTTTATCGTTATGGGTGGAGGTTTTGTAATTGGTTTTAGTTACTTTGGTAGTTTTTACTTCCTTATTTTCAGTATTTACAACCGCCGGAGTAACTTTAACTTCTGGCTTAGGAGCTGATTTGACTACTTTTTTTACCTTAGAAGTGTCTGTTTTAAGAGATTTTGTGACTTTTTTCTTAGTTGCTGTTTTGGTGCTCATATTCAATTAAAATTGACTGTTTTATAATAATTTAAGTAGCTAAAGTTAGGCCTGGGCTTTTACTTTTGTCAAATTTCTATGAATACTATTAGTTTATATGACAGTTATCAAAAACAAATTGTAAGTTTTTCACCAGATACAACCGTAGAAAAAGGTGTTTTAAAAATCTATAGTTGTGGGCCAACGGTGTATAATTACATGCATATTGGGAATCTGAGAGCGACTTGGCTGCCAGATATGATTAGTAGAGTGGCTACAATGAGCGGCTATAAAGTCGAGTGGGTTCAAAATATTACTGATGTGGGCCATTTGGTGGACGATGGCGATCATGGCGAAGATAAAATGGAAAAAGGAGCTAGGAGGGAAAATAAAAGTGTGGCCGAGATTGTTGATTTTTATACCGATGATTTTAAAAAACAGTGTGCGGCTATAAATATAAATTTGCCAAGCGGGAAAATGCAACCCAAAGCCAGCGAATACATCAAGGAGCAAATGATGCTAGCCTTAGAACTATTACGTGATGGCAAGGCCTATGTACTTGAAGATGGGATTTATTATAGGAGTGAAAATGTAAAATTAAAAAATGAAGAATCAGAAATTACTAATCAAGATTCCTCTTTGCTTGCGAAGTGGTGGCAGTCGAAGATTGACGGGGTAGTTTTGCAAGACTCCAATTCAATCAAAGCAATCTTATTTGATGTAGATGGGGTGATGACTTATGGATTTGAAAATGGCGAATACAAGTGGCCCAAGCAAATAGCTGAAAAATATAATCTGGACTTAACAAAGATCCATAATTTTTTTAGAGATAATCAGGAGCCGTGGGTTGGGACAGGTGATTTAAAAAAACAAATTGAGTCATATTTAAAAGATTGTGGCTGGCAATTATCTGTAGATGAATTTTTGGAAGAATGGTTTAATTTTGATTATCATCCAGTTAAAGAAACAATTAACTTAGCCAAAAAACTAAAAGAAATGGGTTATACAGTGGCAGTTGCAACTCAACAGGAAAGCTATAGAAACCAATTTTTAAAAGATAATTTATTACCCCAAGGTTTGTTTGAAGAGGTTTTTTCAACTTGCGATGTTGGTTTTACCAAGAAGGATTTAAATTTTTGGAAACATATTACTGATAAATTGGAATTGACACCAAATCAAATTGTAATGATTGATGATAATCCTGAAGTTTTAGAAACTAGTAAAAAAATTGGCTTTAAAACTATTTTGTATCTACATGGTATTACTAATATTGACCACGATATAAAGTCACTATTAGAGCCTAAAGAAAACACCAACTACACCGGTCGGGAAATTGTAAATACCACCAAAAACCCTGAAGATTTTGCTTTGTGGAAATTTGTCGAAGAAAACGCTTTACAGAAGTGGAAATTTAATCAAGTGCCTGAAACAGAAGAACTAATGGCTAGTATCTATGAAAATGACACTAGGACAGATCCTTCTCTACCGAACCGCTGGGGTTGTCCTGGTTGGCATAGTGAGTGTGTGGCCATGATTTGTTCGATTTTGGGCACTGATCGTTTTACTAAAAATAACAGTTTTGATTACACTAACGGTCTGGATCAAAATAAACCTGTAATTGACATTCATACTGGCGGCCAAGATCATATTGATATCCATCACAAAAACGAAATCTTGCAGTCCAATAGTCTGGGCTTAAAATTATCCGAGAGTTGGGTGCACAACAAATTTGTGCTAGTTGATGACAAAAAAATGGCAAAAGCCGTGGGAAATGTGTTTATGATTACCGGTGAAATCAATAAAACTGGTTTTTATTCCTTAACAAATCCACCATTAGAAATCCAAACTTATTTAGACAAAAAATACCAAATCAGTGGTTTTGACCCACTAAGTTATCGGCTAATGTTGATGGAGCACCACTACAGTGAACAGTTAAATTTTACTTGGGAAAAGCTGGAACAAAGCCAAAATCGACTATGGAATCTACGCAAAGAAATGGCCAAAATCAATAGTTTTGCTAAATTAAATAATCTACAGGAAGTGGTTGAAGACAAGCAAATTCAAGTGTTATTAAATTATCTGAAAGACAACCTGGACGTGCCAAAATTTTTAGAAAAATATCAAACATTTTTACTGGATGTTACAACAGAAATTACTAAAAATCAAACTCTAAACCCAAAAAACTTAGGAGCTTTAAACTATTTTGAAACAGTGTTTTTGAACTTAAATTTAAGCCCAAATTTATCCTCAGAAATTCTGGAATTAGGTCAACAAAGACTGCAAGCTAAACAACAAAAAGATTATCCCAAATCCGATCAAATCCGTAACGAAATTCTAAGCCTATGTTTTCAGATCGACGACTACAATTGGGGTTACGGTTTTTGGAAACGGGGTTAATTCCCTCCCGGCCAAGATTTATATTAGATTTCGAATGAGAAAAATAGTAGGTGCAAATGAGCAGTTCGTGCAGCAGGTAGCCCTCGGCCCTAACAACTGCTCTAGAGGGATAAGGGGTAATTTTGAGTGAAAAAAGTAACGAGTTTTCTGATTTTTGAGACTAAATTTATTTTTGAAAATTATTTTTGGACAAATTCAAGCTAAATCTTTACAAAACCCTGATTCTAGATTTTTATAGATTAATGCCTGATAGATTATTATTACAAATTCGAGGTCTAAGTAAAAGTTACGGCAACAAGGAACTATTCAAAGATGCTAATTTAAACATTACCGAAAACCAAAAGATTGGCGTTATAGGTCGAAATGGAGCTGGAAAAACAACTCTTTTTAAAATGATTCTCAAAGAAATCGAGCAAGATTACGGAGAAATTTTACCCATGCCAACTCTAAGATTAGGTTACATTGAGCAGTACGATCCTTTTTTACCCGAAGAAACTGTTTTGGAGTTTTTAGAGCGATACACCCATAAACCAAGTTGGGAATGCTCAAAAATGGCCAGTCAATTTGAATTAAAAAATGAACTTTTAGAAACCAAGGTTTTGTCATTATCTGGGGGTTTTCAGATGCGGGTAAAACTGACAGCCACTTTACTTTTTGAACCAAATTTATTGCTGCTGGATGAACCAACAAACTTTTTGGATTTATCAACTTTGATTTTGTTAGAGCAGTTTTTAAAGACCTTCAAGGGAAGTTTTATGGTCATTACTCACGACCGTGAATTTATCAAAAAGACCTGTTTACAAACCCTAGACGTCTCCCATGGACAGCTATTTTTACACCCGGAACCGCTGGAAGAATATTTAGAATTTAAAGCCGAACAAGAGGCCTTGGCTAAAAGTGTTAATCTCAATATCGAGCGCAAACAGAAACAATTGCAGAACTTTATTGATCGTTTTGGGGCAAAAGATAGCAAAGCCAAACAAGCTAAAGCCAAAGAAAAACAGATTCTGCGAATCGGTGAAAATAAAATCGAAATAAAAAATCAGTACGCTACTGTAAAAATGTATATTCCTGAAGTTGAAAAAAAATCTGGGATTGCCCTGGAAGTCAAAAATTTGGATATTGGTTACCCAAATAAAGTAGTTGCCAAAAATATTAGTTTTAGTGTGGAACGTGGTCAAAAAGTGGCAATTTTAGGTAATAATGGTGAAGGTAAGAGTACACTGTTAAAAACAATTAAGGGTGATTTGGTGGCCCTGGCAGGCAATATCGAAATCAAGCCAAGTTTAAAAGTAGCTTATTATAATCAACTGGTATCCCAAAGTCTGGATGTAAATCAAACCATCAAAGACTATATTTTACAAGAAAGTGATAATAAAAAAGAGGAAGAAATTTATCGCGTGTTAGGTAATTTTTTATTCAAAAAAGAAGATTATTTAAAACAAATTGCGGTCCTTAGTGGAGGTGAAAAAGCCCGACTTTGTATGGCAGCCATGTTTTTATGTGGAGCTGATGTGTATTTATTGGACGAGCCAACCAACCATCTTGATTTTGAAACAGTTGAGAGTATGGGTGAAGCTCTGGGTAAATTTAACGGCACCGTGTTTGTAGTCAGTCACGATCGAACTTTTGTCAGCCTGATTGCCACCGAAATAATTGAGGTTAAACAAGGCAAAGTAAAACGGGTTTTGGGTACTTACGAAGACTATGTGTGGCAGTTAGAACAAGAGGCTGAAAACAATTTTGGCATGAAAAAAGCAGTAGCAGATGATGATAAATACAGTGAAGAAAAAGTATCTTTAGATATGGCAAAAATAGCCAAAGCTGAAAGAATTAAATTATATGAACTGCAAAAAGAAATAAATAAAATCCAAAAGAAAATTCAGTCGCTAACTGAGTTGGTAGAAAAAGGTGAAGACGTAGAAATCAACCAAGCCAAAATCGATGATTTGGAAATAAATTGGCTAGAGAAAACAGGTGAACTCGAAAGCCTAACCGGTGGTCAATCCTAAAATCATAATAGTTTATCATTCATTCCTAGCTATCGGTTGACATCTGTGGGGGTTTAATTTAATTATTTTGTGCTTAAAAATTTAGTACTAAATATGACTGATCTAAAAACCAACCCAGACTACAAAAATCTTTTTAAATGGAACTTAATAATGGGTATTTTGCACCTAATTCAAGGTCTATTCATGGCTTTTTTGTCCAAAGAAAACCTGACTCAAATTAGTTTGTGGCTACCATTGCCTAGACTTGAGAATGGTCGAAGAGCTATTGACTTAGTAGCTGAAAACTGGTATTCGGTTAATCTTGGTTACGTTATTTCTAGTTTCTTGTTCTTATCCGCCTTGGCTCATTTTATAACTATTTTGCCAGGTGTTCATGACTGGTATTTAAAAAATCTAAAAAACAAAATCAACCTCATTCGCTGGTACGAATACGCTATTAGTAGCTCGGTAATGGTTTATGTAATTGCTATTCAAACTGGGATGCGAGATGGTTTAGCTTTGCTGCTTCTAGTTGGACTAAATGCCTGTATGAATTTATTTGGAGCTAGTATGGAATTACACAATTCCAGCCTCAGACAACTTTCTATTCTCAAATTGACAGGAAAATCTGATATTGAACAAGTTGAAATGGATTTGGATGAAGATAGCAACTTTAAACCAAATTGGACTCATTTCATTTACGGTTGTTTTGCTGGAATTTTACCTTGGCTTGTCATGGCAGTTTACTTCTTTGTAACTTTAGATAGAGTTGGTAATGTTGAAGATTTACCACAGCGTGTCAAAGATGTTTTAAATACAGTTAGATTTATTTTCCCAGCTCTATTTGTCTTCTTTAATCTGTTTGCAATTAACATGATTTTACAGTACAAAAGAGTCGGTAAATGGAAAAGTTATTTATTTGGAGAAAAAGCCTATATTGTCTTAAGCTTACTAGCAAAATCATTTTTGGCTTGGTTTATCTGGGGAGGAACTTTGAGATAAATTTATTCTGGAAATTGAATTTTTAATTTGGCTACCCCCTTTCCAGCTAAGATTTATATTAGATTTCGGATGAGAAAAAATAATAGGAGCAATGAGAGGCTTTGGTCTCCCAATTCCCCTTTGCACCGCGAAGGGGTGGCAGACAAAGTCTGCCGGGGTAGTCAGTCCTTCTTACAAGGAAGGTGTTTGTTGTTTTTGAAAGAGGAACTAATATATAATATTAGCGATGGAAATGGAGTAAAATATCTTTAGACCCATTATTTTCTTTGATTACAGGTTGGTTATTCTTTTATTAACTCCTTTACAAAAAGTTTTTTAATTTGGTAACTTTATTAAATCAATTTTAAACTAAATTACAATGTTAGCTATAGATATTCAAAACCTGGTTAAAACCTACGGAACCAAGGTTAAAGCTCTAAAAGGAATAAATTTACAAATCGAGGAAGGCGACTTCTTTGCTTTATTGGGAGCCAACGGTGCAGGAAAAACAACCACAATCGGCATTCTCACAGGCCTGGTAAACAAAACCAGCGGCACGGTAAAAGTTTTTGGTCATGATTTAGATACAGAACTTAACAAAGTTAAAGAGTCAATTGGGGTTGTACCTCAAGAATTTAATTTTGGGATGTTTGAAAAAGTGATCGACATCGTCGTCAATCAAGCTGGTTTTTACGGCATTCCTAAAGAAATTGCAGTACCACGAGCCAATGAAATGCTAGATAAACTTGGTTTAGCTGAGAAAAAAGAAGAAAAAGCTATGACCTTATCTGGAGGGATGAAAAGGCGTTTGATGATAGCTAGAAGCATGATTCATCAACCCAAATTACTGATTCTGGATGAGCCAACAGCCGGTGTCGATGTTGAGCTACGCCACGGAATGTGGGAATATTTAAACCAATTAAATGCCGAAGGAACCACCATTCTGTTAACTACCCATTATTTGGAAGAGGTTGAGCAACTTTGCAAAAACGCGGCCATCATCAAGGAAGGTAAAATCATTAAAAATGATGCGGTAAAAAATTTACTCAGAGCTTTGGATACCGAAACTTATGTTCTGGAAGTTGATGACGTAACAGTTCTTCCAAAAATTAACAATTTTAAATTAAATTTGATTGACTCTCATACTCTGGAAGTGGAAATTAAACGACAGCAAAATATCAACCTTTTAATCACCGAATTAACAACTTCAAAAATTAATGTTGTCGGCATTCGACCAAAAGGAAATCGTTTAGAAGAACTATTTTTAAATATCTTAGCCAAATAAATTATATGTCAAACAATTGGATTCAGTTTTACACAATCACTCGAAAAGAAATTATCAGATTTACCAGAATTTGGTCCCAAACAATCCTACCACCTGTGATAACTCAAAGTTTATATTTCATCATTTTTGGAGGTTTTGTAGGTAGCCAAATTGCCCAAATAAATGGAGTTAGTTACATGGGTTTTATCGTTCCAGGTTTAGTGATGATGGCTGTGATTACCTCCAGTTACAGTAATGCAGTTAGTACTTTTTTTCAGGCCAAGTTTCAACGAAATATTGAAGAAATTCTGGTTTCCCCAACCCCAAATTGGATAATTATTGCAGGCTACACAGCTGCCTCGGTGCTTCGTGGTCTATTAGTTGGGTTGGTGGTTTTTTTAGTTTCCGTAAGTTTTGTGCGGCCGCAAGTACAAAATCCTTTAATAATAGCAATATTTGTAATGTTAACTGCTGTAGTATTTTCACTTGGGGGACTAGTAAATGGTATTTATGCGAAAAAATTTGATGATGTGTCGATATTTCCAACTTTTATATTAACGCCTTTAACCTATCTTGGTGGTGTCTTTTATTCTATCAATCAGTTACCAGAAATCTGGCAAAGAGTTTCGCTATTAAACCCGATTTTATATATGGTCAACGGCTTTCGTTATGGTTTTTATGGGTCAAAATTTAGCGATGTAAATCTTATTTTTAGCTTTAGTATTTTGATAGTTTTTGCTATCGTTTTGTGGACAATTTGTTTGAATTTGCTGAATAAAGGGACGGGTTTGAGATCTTAAATAGTAAGGTTTGAAATTCGGGATATATTTCTTAAAATATCGGGAAGCCAGAGGCATTCCTCCACGACTTTTTAATTGTATAAGTTAAATCAAAAGATTCCCGGCTTTTTTGAGGATGAGAGTTGTGATGGTACACAAAGGAATCATATTGATAAATAAATATCTGGCTTTACCCAAAATTCTGGATTTGTTTTTAAAACAAGATGTATGAGACTTGCAGGTAGATACTATTTTACTTAACCACTTTTCTCCAAAACTTTTTCGCCTAGCGTATCCAAACAACCTGATAAAATCAAGGCTTCCAAGCTTCTTTTCGTAAAGTTTGGGTATTCGGCGATTCTCTGAACTAAATTATTTAAATCACTAAAATTTCCTGCAGTTTGTCTTTCATCGATTATTATTTTAATAATATCACTACCTAGATTTTTGATACTGCCAAAACCATAACGAATTGTAGTATCATCAACAATGCTAAAATTGTTTTCCGATTGATTGATATCTGGTGGCAAAACTTGAATACCTAATTCCTTACATTCATTAATGGCCTCGGCGATTTTTACCAGATTATTACTTTCGCTGGTCATGTAGGCAGTCATAAATTCTACCGGATATTCTGATTTCATATAGGCTGTCCAATAGGCAACCATACCATAACTTGCCGAGTGAGACTTATTAAAACCGTAGGCTGCAAAAGGCAGAAAAGCTTGCCAAATTTCTTCAGCTTTTTCTTTGGTTAATCCGCTGTGATTCACGCAACCATTAACAAATTTGGGATGCTGACTTTCAATTACAGCGGCAATTTTTTTACCCATACCTTTACGCAAAGTGTCGGCCTCACCCCAGCTAAAGCCCGCAATATCGATCGCTGTTTGCAATAAATCCTCTTGATACACCAAAATTCCAAAAGTTGGTTTCATCCATTTTTCCATTTGAGGTACAAAATATTTGGCTTTTTTGGGATTTTTTTTTCGTTTAATAAATTCAGGGATATTGGCCATTGGACCAGGCCGATACAAAGCCACCATAGCCATCAAATCCTCTACTTGAGTCGGTTCCAATTCTACCAAATACCTGGTCATTCCGCTACTAGATAACTGAAAAGTCCCCATCGTTCGACCTTTAGCCAGGAGTTCAAAAGACTTTTTGTCATAAGTATTTATATTCAATAAATCAATCTCCATGTTTCGTCTTTTTTGGGTCAGCTCGATGGCATTTCCCAGGATTGCCAGGTTTGTAATTCCCAATATGTCTAATTTTACCAGACCAACTTTTTCACAAACTTTCATGTCATATTGGGCAACCATCATTTTGTGTTCACTGTCCCACTGTGTTGGAGCATAATCGGTTAAATTTGTCGGAGCAATCAAAACACCGGCCGCGTGAGAACTGGCGTGCCTGTAATTCCCTTCAATTTTTTTGGCGATATCAATAATTCGTTTACTTTCCTCATCTTTTTCGTAAACTTCGGCTACCTCACTGCTGGTTTCAAAGGCATAAGCAAAAGTCGTTTTTTTTCCTTGCGGAGCAATTGGCATCAATTTAGACAGACGATCACATTTTTTATAGGATATCCCAAGCACCCTGCCCACATCACGTACAGCAGCTCTTGGAAGCATGGTTCCAAAAGTAATAATTTGGGAAACTTTTTCACTGCCGTACTTGGAGCGGATATATTCAATCACCAAATCACGTTTGTCATCGGCAAAATCTCCGTCAATATCCGGCGGAGAAGGTCTATCTGGATTTAAAAACCTTTCAAAAGGTAGATTATAAATTAAAGGATCAAGTACATTAATATTTAGTAAATATCCCACCAAAGCCCCCGCAGCAGAACCTCTAGTATTGGTAACTATGCCGTTTTCTTTGCAAAAATTCATAATGTCTCCAAATACCAAAAAGTACTGACCATAGCCTTTTTTTATAATAATTCCTAATTCGTAATCCAGCCTATCGATATAATCGTTGATACTTTTAGTTTCCCAGTAATTTGTAGAATAACCTAATAATTTTGTTGGATCCGGGACAATGGATTTAGCCTCCAAAATCAATTGATCCAGCTCCGTGTAGGGATATTTTTCTTTCCAAAATTGTTTCGATTCTCGGTCTGGATGATATCTGGTAAATAGGCCAATATAACTTTCCCAAGTCAGTCTTTTATCAGCATCTTGACCTGGTTCCAAGGCAAAGGCTGGGAAAAAAGCATCATCAGCATTTTTGTCGTAATTGGTCAGTATTTGGATATCAAATTCGCTTTCCAGATTCTGTGTTTCCATGCTTTCTGGGGCATAATCAAAAGTGGATTGCAGTTCTTGTTTAGTCGGTAGATGAAAACTTCGGTTTAATTCAATATTATCCAATCTGGTTTGATTTCTGATAGCCAAAACCACCTTGAAAGCTTCTTCATCCTCAATTTCTGGGTAGCGGCTAGCCGGAGAAGCAATATATTTTATTTGGTGATTAGTAAGAAGATTTATTAAGTTTAAATTTAGTTGTTTCAGTTCAAGTGGATTATCGTTATACAAAGGGTAAGCCAATTCGACTAACAAATTTTCTGCCTTAAAATATTCCAAATATGAACTTATGATTTTTTGAGCAATTTCTGGTTTTCCATTTCTAAAAGCCTGAATCAACTCGTGATCGTTGCCGTTGATTAAGAGTTTAAAGTTATTTCCGGAATTAAATTCTGTTTGAATATTTTTAAACGTTAAATGATAATTGGGTTTTTCATTCACAGTTCTAGCTAGACTAATTAACCTTATTAGAGATTTATATCCGGCTTCGTTTTTAGCCAAAATTGAGATTTTACTGTACTCAGAATTACCACTAAAACCTGATCCTTCTAGGCTTAAATTAGGGATTCTCAGGGTGCTTCCCAAAATTGGATTTATTTCTTGTTTTTTACACTCATCGTAAAATTCTATCAGACTAGAGCCTGTGTCTTCATCGGTTAAAGCAATGGAAGTGTAGCCTTTTTCTTTGGCTTTTTTAATTAAAGTAGGAATTTGAGGTAAAGCAGATAATAAAGAATGGTGAGAATAACTTCGACAAAGTAACATATTTAGCTTTTAATTGGACTTAAGCTGGTTGTCAATATATTCTAATTTTCCAAGGTTTAAAATCTCAAAACTAAATTTTTTTAGGTCTTTGAAAAGTGTTTCAAGCCTGTTCAAAAATACTGAAAAACTATAATTCTAAAGCCTTTCCCAGACAAAGGGATTACGGCGACGCCGAATGGGTTTGTTGCTGTTTCAAAGAGAACGGAAAGCCTCCGTCCTGCGGGCACCTCCCTTATCAGGTAGGGACTAAGACATATACTATCTTTTTAATTCGAAGAATACTTTGTTGACAGGCACTTAAATTGTATTGACCAAGTGCTGAAGCTAGTTTATAATTAAATAAACAAAAAGAAATGCTGAAACTAACATCTTTAATATTTGAAAAATCAACCCTAGCTAAAATATTTTTATTCTTGGCTGTAGTCGTTGTTGGCTTTGGTTTTCTTTTTAATATAGACACTTTTGCCCAAAGTGCAGCAAACAATACTCCCTCAGCTGCGGTAGGTTCCGGTGAAGATAGAACAAACACCAATTCAAGTTCCTCTGGTTGTAATGTCTCCAAAACTCAAATTAGATGGTATTCTATAGCAACCCCTGCTGCTTTTTTACCGATTATTCCAACCGATTGTGCCTCTAGTGATGGTACAGCCAGGCCGTTAAGTCTCAGAATTGTTCCAGAAATAATTATCCGACTATTTGGATTTATAATTTCACTAGTCTGGACTCTACTTCTACCAACAGTTATTTTTGCTGGTATTTGGTATATTTGGGGAGGTTTGGACGGAACATCTTCCCAGGCCGCTCAGAGACTACTGCAAAATGCTTTTTTGTCATTATTATCTTTGTTTTTCTTTTTTGTAATTGTCTTTACCTTCTTAGGTCTATTTGGAGCAAACAATCTAGCAAGCACTGATCTTTCTACAATTTTTAACTAATATGTTTCCTAAAGTTCAATCCAGTATTTTCAAATCAATCTCAATTTTGGGAATATTTTTGGCTCTTTTTGGGAATTTAAGCCTCCCAGTTTCAGCTCAAACTCTTAATGATTTTAATTTACTTGGGGTAAGTTGCTTTTTTCCAGGTCAAGAAGGCTGTGGTGATGGACGAAATGTTTTTGATATTTTAGTTACTTTTGGTCTGGCTTTGGCTCCATTTTTAGCCATTGTAGTAATTATGTATGGTGGCTATAAATATCTATTTTCTGGGCTTCCTGGCGACCAGGAGGATGGTAAAAAAAGCATTCAAAGTGGTGTTATTGGTTTAATAATTGTTTTGATCGCCAATGGTATAGTCGGTTTAGTACGGGGTACATTTACGGCAGAAGGATTAAATGCTGGAGCTCTAATTGGGCAAATTAATCAAGTTAGTGACTTTTTATTTGGTTTAGTTAGTGTGGTGGCTGTGGGTGTAATTGTCTGGGGAGGCTACAAATACCTTTTATCTGGGCTTCCTGGCGACCAGGAGGATGGTAAAAAAACAATTCAAAATGGAGTTATCGGTTTGGTGGTGGTTTTGATTGCCAGGCCATTAGCTGCTGTAGTAAGTTCTACTTTTGGGACCAGTGGTAGCGGGGCTTCTGCTAGTTTAGCTTTAAACCCGACTAGCATCATCAAAACAATTACCGATATTTTAACCACTTTTGTCATTCCTTTATCTTCTGTAATTACAGTTGCATTGTTTGTTTATGGAGCTTTTCTGATTCTGACTTCTGGTGGAGACGACAGTAAAGTTTCAAGTGGACGTGAGGCTATTAAAAATGCTGTCATTGGGCTTTTGATTACTTTACTAGCTACGACAATTGTTCAGCTTATTATTTTCTTTATTCCAGCTAGCCAAACTCCACCATCAAATAACAGTCAATCCTCACCTTCCAATACAAACAATAGAAATACGCCGTCTATAAATAATCAAAATCCAGCAACCAATAATACTGGTGATAACCGTACTAATACCCCACAAAATCCAAGTAACACTGGCACAAATACTAATCCAAGCGGAGACAATACCCCTGGAAATCCTGGAGGCGGAGGTAATAACCGAACTCCTTGAGATGGCAGGAAAACCATCTAAAAACTCAATTAAAAATTAAATAAACCATTGTTTCTACTAGCTCTAGGGTTTATTAAAGTTAAATAAAAAACCTCAGTATTTTCTGGTTCAATCAAAATTTGGCTGATATTACCGATAGGATTGCTAAGATTGATATTATCTTGAGTATTCCAGGATTTACCCTGATTGGTGGTTATAAATAAACGATTATCAACGCTAGCTAAAATCCGATTTAAACCAGAATTTGGATCTGGAGTGACATCATAAATATTGGCTTGTTCTGACTGCAGGGGCAAAACTAACTTTCTAAAATCGTTACCAGCATCAGCTGAATACCACATTTGTTTATCAGCTACCAAAAGCCAAGGTTGCTTGCCAGATGGATTATTTACATTCCCATTAGATTTATAGGTAATACCGGCAGTTACAGGGATAATTTTTTCATATCGACCAAATTTTTTATTCTGACTAAAGGTTATATCTAGACCATCTTTAGGTTGGTTTTCACCGATTTCACTATTGGCTTTAGTTAAGGCCAACAAATCCCAGCTATTACCTGTATTTTTACTAAAAGCTAGACCATCGTCTTCAAACAAAACAAAAAACAGATTGTTAAACTCGGGCACAAAACCAATTTGCACTGGAGTATCCCGAAAACTTCTAACCTTTTGCCAGCTCAGACCACTATCCAAACTTCTTAACAAGGCCCCTTCTTCCAAAATCGCAAAAATATTTGAACTATCCAAAGGGTCTACGGTGATAAAAAGCACCCGAATATTTTGTTCAACTTCAGAATAAATTTCTTTAAAGGTTCTACCTTCATCAAAAGATTGATATATTTTACCAATATTTTTTTCCAAAACACTAATATAAATCACCTGGGGATTTAGTGAATCTATGGCAAAATCATTAATTTCAAGAGCGTCATTACTGGCAATTTGAGCTGTTATTTCTCTTTGTCTAGCATTGTTATCACTATTGCTGCTGCCCACCGGAATTAAATAAATTCTTGACCAGGTTTGACCGCCATTTTCGCTTTTAAATAGACCTTTTTCTTTGGTTAGAATGAATAATTTACTTTTATCCACCCTGACAATTTTTAAAGTCGATAAACCACTTAAACCCTGATTATCAGTATTTCCATCCAAACCGACAACGGCATTAGCTCGGACTAATCCATCGGCTCTGACAGCTGGATCTTTTTTAATCAAGCCATAGGTTATTGGATTAGAATTATTATTAATCAGACCTGGAATAGAACACGAGGAAGCTGTTCCAAGTACAGCCACAATAGTCAGTAAAATAATGGCAATTCTGGTTTTGATGATAGATTTGGACATGAAATAATGGTAAAAACTGGCGAATAATGTTGGTTAAATAATCAATTAGTTAGTTTTTCCGATTTAATTTGTTACTTATTTTAGTTTTGAAAAAAATATGCAAAGGTTTGATAATTTTATTGACAGTTACAAAAATCTTAGTCAAATTTTGCCAAAATCCTGGAAGTATTATGACGGAAAATAAAGCCTTAAAAATATTTAATTTAGATAGCCTAGAAGGCTTGACGTCCGAATCTTTAAAATCATTGTACCGTAAACAAGCCACTATCAAACATCCCGACAAAAGTGGCGGTAGCGGCCAAGAGTTTGTAGAACTGCGAGAAGCCTATTTGTATTTACTAACCAAAATTAAACCCAAGAAACAGAAACATACCAAAGCCGAAGATGAAGCTGAAGAAAAAGCCTTGAAAGAGCTAAGTAAAGAAGAAATTTTAGCCAAATATTTTAGCGAAACTAAGGTCTTGCAAGAAAAAGTTGACAGCCACCAATTGGTAACCACCAAACAAATTGAAGCTTTAGAAACAATTAAAAGCCAAGCCGAAGTGGTTATGAGTGACTTTGAAAGACAAAAACAAGAGCTCAAACAAGAACTAGAAATGATATTAGAAGATTTAGAAAAGAAAGTAAACCCGGGGTTTATGAAGCGTTTTTTTCTATTTTTTTGGCCAAAAATGAGCGAAGAAGAATTTTGGAGACGGTATAATATTGAAGTTAATAAATTTAGCCGCAAAGATGCCGACCTAGACGTGAATTTTTTTAAAGAAATGCTGGGTGTTTATGGAAGTGGGCTAAATGACATCGCCAATTCGATTACGGAGTTATAGGAACGTATAATTTAGAAAATATCTCAAAAACCTTGAAAAACTAAATTGGAGTAGAGAAAATTACAACTGTTTGAGGGAATACGGTTGATTTGATATTACAAATAAACGAGTTTTGTATTTTTTGAGACTACATTTAGTTTTAAAGAATAATTTAATTTACTTTTAACCCAATATTAAAAATCAGATAAAATTTATTTTGTTGACCAAATATTAGATATTTTGTTTAGCTTTAAAAATGGCCGATGTTGTCCTAACCAAGAAATTTGGAGCCAAAACAGCCCTGGAACTAGAGACGGTAGGCCTTACAAATTTATATCAACTAATTACCTATTTTCCGATAAATTTAACGGAAATAAAACCCTTAGTTGGTGGTCACTACAGCTCACACCACAAATATATCGCCAATTTAAAATTACTAAATTTCCAACTTAAAAAAGGTAGCCGGCCATATTTTTTGTTAGAATTCGAATCTGGGTATAATCGACTAAGCTGTTATTATTTTACAACAGCTAAATACGTATTTAATTTACTCCAGGTCGGGCAAATATACCAAGTCATTTTGACTTATAAATCCCCATTTTGGAATCTTGATCGCCTGGCCATTTTACAAGACACAACAAGCAACAAATTTATCCTGGGAAAAACTGAGTTAAAAACCTGGCTTCTTCCTGTGTACCAACGAATTTTGGCTTTTACTTCCAATAAATTTATCAATCTCCACCAACGTTTAGAGAATACTGATTATGAACTCAATCTTTCTGGTCTAATTCCAGAAAATAATTTGTTAGCCAATACTTTGTCTTTGTCAGATATTCACAGGCCAAAATCTATGCAAAAATTTTTGGAAACTAAAAAACAATATTTGATTTTCAAAGTTTTTTTACAGCAAATGAGTTTTAAATACATCGACCAAAATCAACAACAAAAATTGGCCTTAGCTGGAGTTTTAGACGCAGATTTTTTAAAAGATTTAACTAAATTAATTCCCTATGAATTAAGCCTCAGCCAGAAAAAAACCATCTGGGATATTCTACAAGATTTATGTCCCAAATAAAATCATTTATTCGTAAATTAACCCCTTCCCATTACCTAATATTAAATATTAGTTTCTCACTCTAATACAAAACTCAAGCCACACGGTGACTTAGAGAAGTGCTAGTGAAACTAAGCATGAACAGGCGGGCTTTGTCCAAGCTCCTAGCACCAATTTGACTTTTCTCTTCTAAAATCTAATATTTATTTATGGCTGGGAAGGGAGCGATTTTTAACTGGGCTGGTTTTGTACTCTTTCTGACTATTATTTTTGGACTTGGAATTAGTTTTTTAAGAGTAAATAATTTTGATTCAATTAAGGAAAAAAATCAGGAAATCCAAATTACAATTATCGGTAAAAAAGTAGACAATTTTAATCAAGAAATTTGGTATGCCTGGTATAATTTTAGTATCTGGCAAATCCAATCCAAAACACGATTAGAAATTGGTTATGATTACAAATTCCGCGGCGATCAAGACACTTTTGAAACCCAAGAAAAATTTGAATTATATAATTTATCTACTGGAGTTACCGGAAAACTTAATATAAAAAGTGAGCTACAAAAAAATTTAATCTGCAACCTGAATTGCCAGGTAATTAAAAATATTTATAATCTAAAATTATCCTGGGAAAAACTATATTTACAAAATAGCTGTCATGATTTTTATCCATTAATCTCAACAATTTCCCCAACAATAAATTGTAGTGACGTGGCTGGATTATCTATTGGTTTAGTACTTGGCGGTACCGATTATTTTAGTAAAGAGCTTAAAGGTGATTTCAAAAAAACTGGAATTATGCACATTGTGGCTGTATCTGGTTTCCAAGTTGGTTTGATCATGAGTTTTGTGGAATTTTTATCCAGAAAAGTGTTGCTACCGAGAAATCTAAGATTTGGTTTATTCATATTTACTTTAGGGTTTTTTATTTTCCTGTTCGGGCCAGAGCCCCCTGTAATTCGCTCTTCTCTAAGCTTTTTAATCGGCAGCGGGAGTATTTTGTTATTGGGTAGAAGTGTCAACGGAATCAGAGCCTTGATTTACAGCGGCCTAATCATGCTTTTAGTTAATCCATTTTACCTCTTTTCTATCTCCTTTCAGCTATCTTTTGTGGCTAGTTTTGCCCTAATTGTTAGTTTTGAAAACGATCTATTTAACTTTAAGCATTTGAATAATTTTTGGAATTTATTTAGTTCCACCGTGGCAACTTTTTTGTACACTTTACCAATTTTAGTCTCAATTGGCGCAGGAATTTCTCTTATTGCTATCGCTACAAATATATTAATTATACCCTCGATTCCATTTATAACAGCTTTGAATGTCATTGGCTTGATACCATTTATTGGCAGCTTTTTTATAATGCTCAGTCTTATTTTTCAGACTATATTTATTTTATTGATACAAAATTTAAGCCAGCTGCTTCCGGTTGTGAATTTTGATAAGTTTAATTTCCTGGAATTGGTTATTTATTATTTACTAATTACAATAGTCTTTTTATTCATTCCAAAATTAGTAAGCAAGTTAAAGAGCCCTAAACGGTTGGATTTAGAAAATTAATTGACCACAACTGAAAAATTTGCTATATCATTTGCGTATGGAAAATAACCACCAAAGTCACAACAACAAACAAATTGTTGAGTTAACACCAAAATTAAATGGTTTTTTGATTAGTTATATAATTTTTTCTATCCCTGGATTTTTAATCGGTTTGATTGGAATGGTGATTTCTTTTATTTTCTTATTTGTCGTAGTTTTTGGAATAATTGCTGGCGGTAATACTAGTGAAAACACCCTACCTTATCGAGTAGTCAAAGAAGGAAAAGCGACCAATTCTATTCTAATTTATGACTTAAGCGGACCAATTACAACTGGCACTCTTACTGGATCAGGAGTTACCAGAGAAACCAATATTTATACTAAAATTGTCGAAAATGATTTTGCTGAGATCAAAAAAGATAAAAATATCAAAGCCGTGGTTTTTAGACTAAACACCCCCGGAGGCGAAGCAACAGCTTCAAAATATCTTGGAGATTTGATAAAAGATTTAAACGCTCATTATGGCCAAAGCCAGGCTGTATTTTATTTTGATTCCATAGTAGCCAGTGGTGGCCTGCTAGCAGCCTATAAAAATGATAATTATGTCGTAGCTTCCCCTTATGGCGAAACTGGTTCAATTGGGGTTGTTCTTACTCTACCAAATCTAAAAAGTGCTGCCGAAAAAGTTGGTTACAGCCAAACCGTGATTAAATCCAGTGATAGTAAAGATATCGGAAGTATTTTCAGAGACCCAACTAACAGCGAAATTGCCTATTTACAAACTCAAGTTGATAAAGAATTTGCTGGTTTTAAAGAAACTGTGGTCACTGGCAGAAAATTGGAACCAAAAGAAGTAGACAAAATTGCCACTGGATTTACTTATTTTAATACTGAGGCCAAAAATTTTGGATTAATCGATGAAATAGGTGATGTTGAACTTGCCGTAAACAAAGCTGCTGCTAACAACAGACTTACCTCTGATTATCAAGTTTTAGAAATAAAAAATGAAGTGAATTTTGTAGATTCTTTATTTGCTAGCAGATCCTTATCAAACTTTTTAGCCCTTCCCCAAGCCACTTCTGAAGTAGTCAATCGAGCTACTTTCTTCAAACCTGGAACGATCTATTTGGTTGATGAATACAAATTATAATTTATGGTTTTAGTTACTTTATTAAACATCTCACTATTGGGAAATATTGTTACTAGCCTTAATCTAGGTAATAATTTAGCCCCCAAACCGACAGTGGATATTGTCCAAACTTCGGAATTTAGTTATAGGAGTAGATATCTCAGTCAAGGTAAAGATGATCTAGGCTCTTCCTTAAATTTTGAAAATATTCCTAATCTTGAATTAAAAAAACCAACCAAAACTGCTAAGCCAATTCAGAAATCTGTTTCAACATCGAAAACTGTGAATACTGGTGGTTATTTAAATATTAAAAAAATTGGCCTTAACAATGTAAAATTAGCTAAAGCAACAATTAAAAATATCCAGGATACAAATTTAAAATTACTGTATCAGCCGATATTGGAAAGTAGTATTAGCCCTGATTTATGCTCAGATTCCGGTAACAGTTATATTTCTGGCCACTCTGAACCTACATCTAATGGCGATAAAAATTATCCTGGAGTCAATATTTTTTCTATGCTAAATTTGTTAGAGCCTGGAGATATAATTAGCGTTAAAAATAGTCGAGGTGTCAGCTGTGAATACAAAGTTACTGGCTGGGATAAAGCAGTTACAGATGAAAACAACGGCGTTTCCAGACAAGTTTTTGCCGACGCTTATTACCCAATTACAGATAAGCCAACTTTAACTATCCAAACCTGCCAAAAAGGTTCAGCCACAGTTAGGCTATTACTTCGGGCTGAAAAAATTTAGTTGGCTACCACTTGCTTGGTTCGAAGATCGAAATTGGTCGAGCCTAAAATCACATCAACATTAACCGGGTTTTGTTCATAAGTAAATCCTGTTTGAGTTTTAGAAGTAGCTTTTAGAATAGTCAATTTGACTTGTTGACCTGCCTGACTGTTCAAAACTTCCCGCCTGATTGGCGACGGATTGGTATTGGTGGTTATCAATTTTTTACTATTAAATTCTAAAATAATATCACCTTCTTTGATCCCTGCTTCCCCAGCTGCCGAATTTGGATCTACAGGACTTCCTTCTTGCCGAAAAACCAACTCCCCATAATCTGTGGGAATCCAGGTATTTTGAGCTTTTCTAATCGGATTTATCTGCAAACTAGATAACCCTAATCTCGCCCTAACTATCAAATTGTTATTGGCATATCCATCCAACACATTTCTAATTGTTGAACTTGGTATAGCGAGTCCAATATTTTGAGCATCCACTGTACCAAGTGTATTCATGGCAATCAATTGACCAGAACTGTTAAAAAGAGGACCTCCAGAATTTCCCCTATTTATGGCTGCATCGGTTTGAATTAGGTTATCAGCTTGAAAATTTTGCCCGGTACATTGGTCAACTATCTCAGTTTCAAAACTTCTATTTAACCCTGAAACAATACCTTTAGTTACTGTGTTTTGTAGCTCGCCAAGGACATTTCCGATAGCTACTACATCTTGACCTAATTTTAAATTATCACTGTTTCCAAAGCTAATTGTGGGAAATCTTTCACCTTTAGCATCGATTTGTAAAATGGCTAAATCGTCAATTGGATCTATACTTTTTAGAATTAGATTATAGGCTTTTTGATCATGAGTTAAGCCGGTGATCTGAATCCTGTCTGCATCATTTTTACAGATTATACTAACCACGTGCTTATTGGTAACTACCAAGCCATCAGTACTGACGATATAGCCGCTTCCTGCAGACAAATCTTGACTAAGGTTTAAACTGTCGCCTCTACTTTTTAAACTAATCGATAAAACCGCAGGTAAAGATTCTTCGATTATTTGCACTACTGGTTTACTGCCTGTGGCCGGTTGAAAAGCAAATTCATCAATATTTTTACTGACAGAACTGGAGCTGGAGCTTTTTTGGGTGGAACTGTTTGCAGTCGTATTTTGATTATTAGTTGATCCTAAAGATCTTAAAAATGTATTGGATCGTAGCCAGATGCCAGGTGCTGAATTCGGTAAAGCCAGCACAGTTACTATACAAATGGCGGCTATTAAAATTATAGTTAAAACCAAAATAATGATTGATTTTTGTATTTTTTTAGATTGTGGTTTGTCACTTGATGGTAAATTGGAAGCTGTAGAATGTGCGGTAGTTTCAGTTTTTAATTCAGCTAAGGTTGATGGGTGGGGGCTCGTTTGAACAAAAGGGTTTACTTGAGTTATGTTTTGTGAGTAAATATTTGCTTGAGGCCCAGCTGCTGGTGGAGTTGGAAATCCGGTAGGCTCCTTAGGAAAACCAGGCTGATTAAAATTGGTATTAAAACTCAGATTTTGAGCAGGATTAGTAAATGCCTGTGATGGATTTGGTTGATTGGTAATTACATTTGAATTTGCAGGCAAAACTGGACTTCCAGAATTTGGTAAAATGGTAGCAGGGTTTATAGTTGCAGGTTGTGGGCCATAAACGTCATTAATTGGCCTAATTTGGCCGTTATTTTGTCCTATAAAAGGATTTGAGTTTTGAGAGTTATTTTGCCCCTGCATACTCTGTATCTTATTATATCTCATATTTCACTTAAAGTCTAGGGAAATCTGCTCTTTAAAATACTATTTCTTTTGACCAAAATCAAAATATATATTCATCTAAAACAGAAAACTTAGTTTTCAAATATTAATTATTAATTTTATTACTAGTTAATTTCGGGGATGTCCCTAGTTTTGACAGTTGGATGCCAGTATAATAGTGCTAGACGGCTTTATAATTTGCCATAAATTATTACGCATTTAAATGCAGAAAAAACAACAAATCCTTTTGAAGTAGCATTAACTAATATCTTAAATGGTATTAAGCTACCTCAAGGAGTGCCTAACTACGTTGCAGCCTAACATGATTCTAAATTTTGTTAGTTAATTGTAACTATTCGGCATTGACACTTTATAAGTCACGCTTGAATTTATAAAGTATATGTCACAATTATCTTTAACCCACAGGCGTCTATTTCCAATTTTGATTAGCGATTGGAGATCAGTAACTAGTTAATCTTTCGTTCGATGGTTTTTTGGTTTATCATTCATCGGAAAAAGGAATTAAATCAAATATGTGTCTAGTCTGAAAAAGCGGTTATACTTGGGTCCAACTGGACGGGGGTGCAACTCCCCCCATCTCCACCAAAGCCCACTGCGATTGAGAGAAGGCGTATGTATTGTACGCTGAACCGGGGTGTTTGCCCGACTAAAGCCTCCCACACCAATTAAGAGTTAACTACCAGGAAACCTGTCATCATGAATTTATTTCAGGATCTTCAATAAAAAATTATTTCAAACACAATTTAGTATAGCTGTCCTTACAACTATTTGAGGGCTCAATATTAATTTTAAATTATAAATGTGCGAGTTTTAGAATTTTTGAAGCTAAATTTAGTTTTGAAAGATAGTTTACGGATCCGAACTTGACGAAAAAATAGATATAAATACTGATAGTATCATTATTATGGCTCTTATATTATCAATTTCCAGTAGATGGATTCTGGATTCTCGTGGTTTTCCAACAGTTAGAACTGCAGTTGTTATCGATCAAAAAGGCAAAAAAGGTTCTGGGGCTTGTAGCGTGCCTAGCGGAGCTTCCACCGGTAGTTACGAAGCCATAGAATTACGTGATGGAGCTAAAGATTTTCACGGTAAAGGTGTTAATACTGCCGTTAACAATGTCCTTACCAAAATTGGTGAAAGGCTTATCAGCCGTGAATTTACCTCAGCTCAAGAAGTAGATGATTTTCTGTTAACTTTAGATCCAACTCCGAATAAAGCTGAAATTGGAGCTAACGCTATTTTATCGGTCTCGATAGCAACTCACAGGGCTTTTGCTGACCTATATAATTTGGAATTATGGCAATATTTACGAAGATTGTATTTCAGTACTTTACCTGCCGTTACCAAATACCCTAGACTGATGTGTAATGTGATCAATGGAGGAGCTCATGCTGACAACAGCATCGATATTCAAGAATTTATGATTGTGCCCAATAGTGGCGAATTAGAAACCGATGTTCGTTTAGCTTCCGAAATTTATCATACTCTAAAAAAGAATCTAAAAAGCGACAAACTATCCACCTCACTAGGCGACGAAGGTGGTTTTGCTCCTCAAATATCCGATACTGTGGAAGTTTTAAATTATCTGCAAAAAGCTATATCCGACAGCGGTTACACCAGTTTAGACTGTGATTTAGCCCTAGATGTTGCCGCCAACGAAATTTTTAACACAGACTCGAATCAATACAGTATCGAAGGTCAAAATTTTAGCCAATCGGCCTTGGTTAATTTTTATTCAGATCTAAAAACTCAATTTCCGAACTTAATTTCCATTGAAGACGGATTCTCCGAAGACGATATTTTGGGTTGGGAATTAATGACACAGGCTTTGGGACAAAAAATTAATTTAGTCGGTGATGATCTATTTGTAACCAATACAAAGCGTTTTCAAGCAGTTGGTCTAGAAAATAAAATTGCCAACTCAATTCTAATCAAGCCAAACCAAATTGGCTCTGTTTTAGAAACTTGCCAGGTAATTAATTTAGCCAAAGAGAATAATTATGCTACCATTATCAGCCACCGAAGTGGAGAAACAATAGATGATTTTATCTCCGATTTAGCAGTAGCCAGTCAAAGTGAATTTATCAAATTAGGAGCCCCAGCCAGAGGCGAACGAGTAGCTAAATACAACCGTTTATTGGAAATCAAAGAGAGTTTGAGTTAAATTTGTCTAAAGAGAAACTAAATTTAGTTTTGAATGGTAATTCCCGACGGGTCAATACCTCTTGTTTGACGTAGTAGTTTTTATCTAAAATATAGATAGAATAGACTTTTTTACAATATGACTCCAAAAAATTTACTTGACCTAAAAACTGATGAAAAAATTTTATTAGTGGGTATCGGCACCGAGATTCTGCAATTCTTATCCTGGCTGACTGAGGTTGTTAAACTAAAGCCCAATCAAATTTGCCTAGCCGATAAAAAAGAAAATCCTGAGTTACCAGGTTTTCGATCAGAAGAGTTCGATTCTATCTATTTTGGAGAAAATTACCTACAAGCCTTTACTAATCCTCATATAAAATATATCTTTAAAGCCCCTGGAATTTGGAGTAAATCCCCAGAATTTGAAGATTTTAGAGCTAAAAATGGTCAGCAAAGTGTGCTTTCTAGTTTAGTCTTTTTTATAAATAAATATAAATCCCAAATTATTGGCATCACCGGCACCAAAGGTAAAAGTACCACTTCCAGCTTAGTTCAACACTTTTTAGTTAATTCTGGATACGATTCTAAGTACTGTGGTAACACCACGGGTATTTCTCCTTATCAATTCTGGACCGATTTAAATCAAGAAATACAACAAACTCAAAAATTTGTCATCGAATTATCTTCTTTTCAACTCCAGGATTTAGGTAATTCCCTGGTTTCTCCAGATTTAGCCATAATCACCAATTATTACGTAGATCATCAGGATCAGCACCACGGCACTAGCGAATATTGGCTAGCTAAAGACCATATTTATCTGTATCAAAGAGAAAACGGCTTAGTTGTTGCTAGCCCTTCTGTACTCGAAAAATCAACTAATCTAAAATCAAAAACCACAAAAATAATTACAGATGACCAATTAATAGAAAATATCAATTCGCAAGTAAAACATAATTTAATTGGTAAACATAACCAAAGTAACCTGGCTCAGAGCTTGATTATTGTGGAGTCTTTAGTCCAAGGAACTCAGGATATAAAGCTTATTTTAGAGGGAATAATAACCAAAAAAGATCATTACACAAATTTGTTACAACGCTTTCAGCCCCTAGCTCATCGTATTCAGCTAATTAGAACTATTGATCTTGAAAAAGTGACTATCAATTTTTATGATGACGGCGCCGCTACCGAACCAGATGCTGTGGCAGCTGCAGTTAAATCACTGACCGAAAAAGCCAATCAATTCTTGTGGTTACAGCTAACTGGGACAGATCCAGGGCCAGATTTAACCAACTTAATTTCTACCCTAAAAGAAGAGGAAAAAATGATTTATAAAATTGATTTTTGTGGGAAAATTGGCCAAAGAATTTATAATACTTTATACAATAAACAACCAGAATTAAATAATTTTAGAGATACAATTAGTCAGTATTTTACGGATTTTGAGACTGAAATAGAGCAATTTTTGGGTTACATTGCTGGGAAAAACTTCACTTCTAAACCAACTTTGCAAATTGTTTTGTCCCCTTGCGGTAAATCATTTGATGAGTTTCAAAACTATTTGGACAGGTGCAATTGGTGGGTGGAGCAGGTCAAATCCATTAAAAGTAGATAAGGTATTTATGTTAGCCAATAAATAATTGTAATTATGACCAACACCCAACAACAAATATTTGATCTAGTAGCTAAAATCCCTAAGGGTAAAATTGTATATTATGGCCAGCTAGCTAATCGGATTGGGATAAGTGCCCAAATGGTAGGTTGGATATTGTCAGGAATGAAATCTGATGAACTACATTTAATTCCTTGGCAAAGAGTTGTTGCTAAAAATGGCTTTATTTCTAGCTTAAAATTAGGGCAAAAGGGACTTTTACAGAAGCAACTGTTACAACAAGAAGGATATACAATTAACGGCGACAATGTAGATATGCATCTGCACCATTTTGAGTTTTAATAGCCAAATTAGAGCCGTTAACTTTTATTTAGCAACCTTAACCACAATTTCTTTAAAAGCTTCTATATCTTGAATAGCCAACTCTGAAAGCATTTTTCGGTTTAATTCTTTATACTCAGATTTACTTAATAAATTCATGAACCTAGAATAATTTAGTTCACTTTTTATTTGATCTAAAGCCCCATTAATACGAGTAATCCACAGAGATCTGAAATCACGTTTTCGAAGTTTTCTGGAGATGTAGCTATTTGAATCCGCTTTTAACAATCTTTCTTTGGCGTATCTAAACTTCTTTGAACCAGCACCCAAGTAACCTTTGGCTCTGACTAACAAATATTTGCGGTGTTTTCGGGCTGATAATCCTTTTTTGACTCTTGACATATATATTTAAAATTAAACTCCAGATAAAGCTTTTTTGTATTTCTTAACAGTTTTACCCAAAGTTGTGGTTCTTGCTGCTTTAAGCTTTCTAACGCCAGTTTTATTGATTAATCTGTGATGATTGTTGATTCTTTCGATAACCAATTTTCCTTTCATGCTATCGCCACCTGCAGTTACCTTAAGCCGTTTTACAGCTCCTTTTCTAGTTTTTGGTTTGAAATTAGGTACTTTAGGCATGGAAATTATTTATATTTTGCTTCTTTATAAGTTACGTGCTTTCTAAGGATTGGATTATATTTTTTTAGAGTCAATTTGGTCTGCTGCTTAGCTGGGTTTCCTTTAGATTTTTTGACTACATATCTATGATAGACTTTTTTCACAGTACCATCTTCTTGTGTAATTTCTTCCACACTAATTAGTAAAATCTTATTTTTTTGCCAAGCCATAGACGTTATTTAGTATCAGAATTATTGTTAGTATTAGAATTTTCTGACTCTAATAATCTTTTATCATTACCAATTACAAAGCCTTTGTTATAGCTATCAATTAGATAATTTAGGATAAAGTCAACACTGGTAATGGAATGAATATTACAAGTAATAGTGTGAGATAGATCTTGAGGTAGAACTTTGATTGAAGTATTGGTCAGGACAATTACAGGAACTCCAACAGATTCAGCTTCTTTAATAGCAATACCATTGTTTGGGCCATCAAGGACAATCACGGCTCCTGGTCTATTGGATCGAAGGGGTTGTAAACCAGCAAAAAATTTAGCTACTCTAGATTGTTGTTTGATGATGTTTAACTGCTCATTTCTGGATAATTTTTCGAAAAATTCTTTATTCTCCAGAATATTGTTTAACTTTTCCAAGGTTTTTAAGGTTTTTTTGATCGTTGACCAATTGGTAAGTGTGCCTCCAAGCCAGCGATAATTAATATAAGGCATTAAACCCGAATTAAATTTGGCTGCATAACCCGCTAAACTGTCTTTGATATGGTCACTGGTACCAACCAATAAAACTTGGCGTTTCTTTTCAGCTAAGCTACTTAGAAAATCACCAGTTGATTGAATTGTATTTATGGTTTGTACTAAGTCTATGACGCATAGTCCCTGACTGTAGCCAAAGATACGCTTTTTTAATTTTGGATTTAATTTTGAACGACTGTTACCTCGTTGGGTTCCAAGTTCAAAAAGATTCATTAGACTTATTTCTGCCATAAAGTTATTCTAATACAACTGTTGCTCCAGCTTCAATTAATTGAGATTTGTAGTTTTCAGCATCTTCTTTATTGGCACCTTCTACAAGAACAAAAGGAGCAGATTCAACTTTAGTTTTAGCATCAGCAAGACCGATATTTAAAACAGTTTTAACTACTTTAATTACGGCGATTTTTTTGTCTGCTGGTACATCAGAAACTTTTACATTAAATGCAGATTTTTCTTCAGCGGCAGGAGCGGCAGCACCGGCTACAGGAGCGGCAACAGCAACAGCTGCAGGAGCAGAGGCGGTTACATCAAAGGTTTCTTCGATTGCTTTTACTAATTCAGACGCTTCTAAAAGAGATAATTCTTTGAGCTGATCAACGATGGTTTGTACTTTGGACATACTGATATAAATATTTTTATAGAATTTAGTATTAAGTTTATTAAGATTAACGTATTAGTTAGCGTTTTGTCAAGATTTTTGGTTCTTTACTTCATTTACCGATCTAGCAAGTTTACTAGAAACCTCTTTAACAAGTGTTGGAACCTTGGCCATTAGGGCTTTAAGTGTGCCGGCAACCATGCTCATAGACTCTTGTTTTGTAGGTACTTTGGATAATTTGATGGCATCGGCAGAATTGTAAAATTGACCATTAACTATAGCCCCAACAACTGAAAAGTTTTCTTTAAAATCGTCAGAACTTAGTTTAATGATAATTTTTGGAACTGTAATTTCATCAGTAATTTCGTAGTCTTCAGCAAAAGCTAAATAGGTTTGACCTTCTAGTTTTTCTACATCTGAAAAGATTTTTTTGGTGATTGTGTTTTTCACCACTTTAACTACAATGCCTAAATTTCTAGCTTGTTTTCTAAAATTTGTGTTCAGCTCAGAATCTAGAGACTTTTCAGCACCTTTGGTAGTCAACAAGACAACAGACTTTTGAGTGGCTACCTTGGTTTGTAAAAAATCTACTATTTCTTCTTTTTTAATTCTTGTAATGGCCATATAATTAATTTACAACAAAATCTTTTAAGTCATCATCCAAAGAGTCTGCAGCAGCAGTTTGGTTGTTACCATAATTGTTGTTTGGTTGAGTTTGATTCGAGTTGTTATCTTCATCGTTAGATCTAGGTGTAAATCGAACAGTGCCGTCTGGCTCTAAGAATTGAATCCGGATATTCATTTTATTGGCTTTACCTACAGCTCGCATAATAGTTTTAATGCTGGTGGCCATACTACCATTTCTACCGATAACTATTCCCATGTCTTTAGAATTAACGATGATGGACAATAAAACGCCTTGTTCGTCAATTTTTCGCTCAATTTTAACATCTTCAGGTACAGTGACTAAGTTAATCAAAATCTGGTGTAAGATTTGTTCGTCTAAACTGTTATTTGCATCTGTCATATGTATTAATAATTAATTTAGGAAATAATTTTATTCTTTGTAAGTAAAGATTTTACGGTTTCGGTATAGCTAATTCGATTGTTTTTGTAGTGCTCAAATCGATCTTGTTGGATTTTGAACTCTTTAGTTTGGGGGTTGTACCAACCAATGTATTCTAAAGCAAATTTTCTAGTAGGGTGTCTGTAAACAGGTACTACGCCAAGACGATAGAAAGGTCTGTGTTTTCGACCAAATCTACATAATTTTAGGGTTAAATGTGTTTTCATATTATGATACTTTTCTTGAGTAAAATTCTACAATATATGGTAGATTAAATTCTTTTGGTAAATCATCGGTAATCGGATTATTGACAACTACTATGGAATTTTTATTGGCAACTTCCAACCAAGCTGGTACACCATTAGGGATTTCCAAATTAAAGTTAGTCCAAAAAGATGATTTCTGTTTACTTTTAACGATAGTAATTCTATCACCAGGTTTGACAGTGTAAGAAGGAATATTTGTTTTAATGCCGTTAACTTCAAAATGACCATGATTAACCAATTGTCTAGCTTGGCTTCTAGAATTAGCTAAACCAGCTCTGTAAATGATGTTATCTAACCTTTTTTCTAAAAGTCCCAATGCCATTAAACCAGTGTCACCGGTAGCTTTGAAAGATTTTCTAAATAAATTACTTAATTGTTTTTCCATCAATCCGTAAGTGAACTTTAAGGCTTGTTTTTCAACTAATTGCTTGGAAAATTCAGAGCTGGATGCTGGTCGTCTTTTGCCTGGTAAAGTTGTTTTAAAAGGTTTTTTGGTGTAGTCGTCTTTTGCTGAGAAGCTTCGTGCTCCCATTAAGAACAAGTTACGGTTAACTCTTCGACTTAATTTGGTTCTGGGTGTAAGGTTTCTAGCCATAAATCATTAAAATAAATATTATACTCTTCGTCTTTTTTTAGGTCTAACTCCGCCAAATGGAAAGCCGGTGATATCTTTGATAGATTCTACTTGTAAATCTGAACTTTGAATGGCTCGTAAAAACGCATCTCGACCCATACCAGCTCCTTTAATCACGATGTGAACCGAAGAGGCTTCTAATTGTTTGACTCTTTCTAAGATATTTTCAGTAACTTTTTGGGCTGCAAATGGAGTGGACTTTTTAGCGCCTTTAAATCCTACTTTTTTACTACTGCTCCAGGCAATCACTTTACCTTCTAAATCGGTTAGAGTGACGATGCTGTTATTAAATGCCGCAAATAAGAATAATCTAACTACACTGAGTTTTTTCTTTGATTTGGTTTTCTTGGGCTTGGTTGCGTCTGTTTTAGTTGCCATATTTAATTATACTCGAATAAATTATCATTTTAGGTTTTTGCTGCTGCTTTGGCTCTACCACTTCCTCCAGTATTTCTCTTGTTTCCGCGAATAGTTCTAGAATTAGTTCTGGTAGTTTGACCACGAACAGGTAAGTTAGATTTGTGTCTTTTACCTCTCCAGGTTCCAAGATCAACTAAACGTTTGATATCTGATTGTTTCTTACGACGTAAATCATCTTCTGTCAAAAAACTATTTTCAACCACGTTTCTGATTAAAACAATTGTTTCTTCTTCAAGTGATTCCAAATTAGATTTGGCTAGTTCATCTAAAGTTAGTTTAGTTTTTGGCATTTGCTTCAAAACCTCTTCTAATAGACTTTTTACGTTAAATTTACCGATTCCTCGGATAGGAGTTAAAGCGAATTTTAATTGCTGTTTGCCTTTCAGATTTTGTCCTGCAATACGAATAGGGTTTGCCATATATTAATATTTCGATTTTTTACGGATTAATTTTCTACGACTTCGAGGAATTCTGGCTCTAACCTTTAATCTACCACCTTTTACGCTGTCTTTGGTAGGTAAAATCATGGCTTTTCGGTTTCTTTTCACACGTATTTCTTCCCGCCCTGCGGTTCTAAACTTTAGTGATGATTGTACTTTCATAAAAATTGTTAGGTTTTTCTCTGGATTATTGCTCCTTTAAGAATAGATGTGTCGTTTAAATTGTAGTACATGTCTTCTGGGTTAACTTCAACAACCACAGAATCACCTTTGATAACTCTGACTCGTCGTTTGATTAACTTTGATTTTAAAGAACAAACGAGTTGAATATCTGGCAGGACTACATTTGGATCTTGGGAAGTCCTTTTGACCTTAACACGAAAACTGGTTCCAGGCAAAGCTTCGGTGATTACAGCGTCTTCAAAGTAAATAAAATCTTCTTTACGTGAGTCATCAAACGAGCTTCTGTTTCGTCTCTGTCCTTGTTGTGTTGGTTTTTTTTTGGTAATCACTGAGAAATTATTTACCTACGTTTAATCGCCTGGCTAGACAAAATCAAAATTAACCTTCTACTTTTGTCAAGAGATGACTGAAATTAGGAACTTTTGTATCATTGCCCACATTGACCACGGTAAGAGCACCTTGGCTGATAGATTGATGGAATTAACTGGCACAATTAGCACCAGACAGTTGAAATCTCAGACCCTGGATACTATGGATTTAGAGCGGGAAAGAGGCATTACTATTAAATTACAGCCTGTGCACATGGTCTATAAATATACAGGTAATTTGCCACAGTTTGCTGGGAAAAACTTTATTTTGAATTTGATTGATACTCCTGGACATGTGGATTTTGCTTACGAAGTTTCCAGATCATTAGCCGCCTGTGAAGCTGCAATTTTGGTAATTGATTCTAGTCAGGGGATTCAAGCCCAAACTTTGGCCAATTTATATGCGGCCATGGAACAAGACCTGGTAATTATCCCAGTTTTAAACAAAATTGACCTACCCAATGCTGATATTCAAACCAGATCTGAAGAAATTAAGCAGGTTTTGGGTTATGAACCAGATAATATATTGAAAGTAAGCGGAAAAACAGGGCAAGGTGTAGATATTTTACTGCAAAAAATCGTCGAATTGGTACCACCACCTGAGAAACTGTCTTAATTCTTTTTTCAATTATAATAATTATTAGCTGGCTTTAGCTTAAGTTATATTTTAAACAAATATCCTTTTAGTTGAATCTTTTTGCCATTTTCCAGTAGTAATTCGTGTAATTCCAAAAAATGCTGATTGGTTTTTAAATAAGTTTTTAGGTTGTTTTGGTATTTAATTTGAATAAAATTGGTAGTTTCAAATATTTTATTAGATATATCCAGATCAATTTTAATATCAGAAGCTAGAGTAATTTTTAGATTTTGTTTGAAATAATCGTCATAAAAAACTGTTCCTGGAAAAGCTTTATAGGCCTTATAGTGATTGTAGATTTGCTCGGCTGTTTGCTTTTTTGGATCGACAATTCGATCGTTTTTATCCAGCATCTTGGTAAAAGTAATATTTTCTTCATTTTGTTTTTGGCCGATTTCTAAATTTAGTTGTGAGTCGCTATATCCAAGATTACTAATTATAGACAGTAATAGGGTTATACAGCCAGTTTCTACCATCTTGGTAGTTAGTTGATCTATATCCCAAATAATCGGTAATTCTGTTCGACTTTGGATTAAAATATTTCCGGCATCCATGCCTTTGGTCATATTGATCCAGCTTAAACCGGTTTCTACATCACCACTATAAATTACACTTTGCATGGGAGTTGGACCTCGGTATTTAGGCAGCAAACTCGGATGCCAGTTGATGATTCCATATTCAAAACTATCCAAAATTGTCTGGGTTAATATTTGCCCATAAGAAGCCACAATACCAAGATTTAGTTCCGGGTTATTCGTTATAAACTGCTCATAGTCGTTTTTAATTTTCTGGGGATTATAGTATTTGATACCTTTATCTTTAGCATAAACTACTACTGGATTAGAAACCAGTTTGTCTCGATTTAATTTATCCGAAGCCGAAATTATTACTTTTAAATTTATAGTGTAATCGCCGTATTTATCTAATATTGTGGCTATTTGTTGATTATTTGCTATGTAATTAAATTCAAGCCCGGCTAAATTTTCTTGTCTATATAACTGGTTAAGAGTTTGACCGCAAAAAGATTGGAGCCTGGCAATCAGAGGTATTGTAAAACCTGAAGAGCTAAAAAAGGCTATGTTTAGAGTTTTTGACATTTATATTAATAGGTTAATTACTCCATAAATAAGCAAACATGTCTGTTCGTCAAATTTTGGTAAATAAAAAGGCTAGATTCGATTTTGAAATCATTGAGAGTTTTCAAGCCGGACTAAAATTATCTGGTGGCATGGTCAAAATGATAGTCAATAAAAAGGTAAATTTGGCTGGATTATATATTGTTTATCAACAAAAACAATTACAAATTATTGGCTTTGGTAACGAATCTTATCGTGAAAATGTACCTTTACTTTTAAAAACCAAGGAAGTAAATATCATCCGACAAAACCTAGCAACAAAGGGAAATACAGCCGTAATTTTGGAAATCAAGCGGCTAAATAGATGGCTAAAAGCAGAAATAGCTGTAGTCAGAGGACGAAACAAAGTTAACAAAAAAGATTTGTTGAAAGAAAGAGATATTCAAAGAGAAAATCAAAGAGAGGAAAAAGCTGGTATTGTTAAATAACTTATTTTAGTTATTAATCAGAGGTTTTTCAAATATATTTTGGAGTTAAAAAAATAAAATATTGACAAAGGTTAACTTATTTTATTGATTTACAAAATGAAAGAGTTTATAAGCGGTTTAGAAGAAGTGGTTGCCAGAACTGTGTCTCTGGTTATCACCATGCTAATATTTATAGCCTATATTCTGGGCAATCCTTTCGTTGTACCAAGATGGCAAGAAATTGCTTTATTTTTGCTTGGTTTTTGGTTTGCCTATGAAATAATTGGCTATATTTTGTTTATGCTGTTCAAATTCTTTGCTAACAAACAAGCCCAGGTTTTGGCAGCCAAAACTTCGGAGTCAGTGGAAATGCAAGAACCACCCGCAGACACTCTTAATTAATATTTATTTATATGAACAAAGTAATTTTAGTAGGCAGACTTACCAAAGATGCCGAAATCCGCACCACCCAAACAGGAAAAAAAGTAGCTAGTTTTTCTATCGCTGTCGATGATGGTAAAGACACTAGTGGTCAAAGATTGACTTCATATTTTAACTGTACTGCCTGGGATTCTTTAGCAGACCTAATCGAACAATATATCAAAAAAGGCCATAGAATAGCTGTTACTGGTAAACTTCAAAATCGAAGCTGGGATAAACCAGATGGTACCAAAGGCTACGCTACCGATATCTCTGTAAAAGAGTTAGAAATGTTAACCACCAAAGCCGAGGCCGATGCTATTGCAAATTCCTCTTCAAACGAAGGTGGATACACTGCCCCAACAGCAAGTAACAGTTCGACTCCTGCTAAGGCAGCAACAAAACCATCAGCTGATACCGAATTACCAGAAATTGATGTTGACAGCATCAACAGCGTCCAAATGCCGTTTTAGGGAAAGCCGTTTAATCTCTTAATAAGATTTAGGGGTATGAAGCTTGATATTTTAAAGTTTGAGGTCAGGCTTTACTCACCAGATGGTGTAAATTCCCCAATTACTGATTATTTATATGATTTAAGTAGGAAAAATATTGATTTAACAAAACAAGCAATTAAAGATCTTTATTCTTTGCCTCAGCATTTTTATTTATTTACAAATATAAAGCATTTCAGGCATGGTTCAAAAAAGTTTTACGAACTTAGGGTTAGACACAAAAGTGATATCTGCAGATTTTTCTTTACTGTTGTAAATCCCAATTTTATTGTGGTATATGGATTCACAAAAAAGACTCAGAAAACTGAAAAGCAAGATGTTCAAAAATGTGTGGATTATTTAGATAGTTTTAACAAAAATTCTGGAAGTATTGCTTTAGAGAATATTGGTTCTTTGATTTAAGAAAAGATTTATCAAATCAGTAGTAATAATATTTCTTGACGAGTTTATTCTATCAGTTTAACGACGAATTTTCCTTGATTTAAATAGGTTATTTGTTAAAGAGTGTAATATTTCTTGACGAGTACATTTATTGGTGATATATTATATTATATCAAACATAAGTGTCTATGTCTAAAACTAAGAAAAAAGTTAAAGAGAATAAAGCCAAAATTTGGTTTGATAGTTATGTTCAAGATAATAAAATTGAAATTTTGATTCACAAAGCTATTTTTGATATTGCATGCCAAATTAAAGTCAAACGAGAAGAATCGGGATTGAGCCAACGAGATATTGCAAAAATTACAGGTCTTACCCAAACTACTATAGTAAGACTTGAAAAAGGTAAAAACAATAACCTCGAAACCATGGTAAGAGTGGCAACTAGTTTGGGATTATACCCGAAAATTCAGTTTGAGCACGTGTGATTAAAAACCAAGTCCTTCAATAGAATAACTCACTAAGTCTAGGTTTTAAGTGAATATTACAAATATTTTATAATTCATTAGAACACTCTGGCTTAAAATCTAAAAATAAACTTAAGGTAAGTAAATGTTCGAATTATCAAGGATTGAAAATAGAAAAGAATATTATAAATACGAGACTTTTTATTTAGAAGGCATGTTTTACAGGAATTTTATCCCTGCTATTAAAAAATTTCCTAACAGACGTGTCTTGTTAATGCATGGCTCTTTTCATAATGGAAACTACTGGGTTTCAACACCTGATAATAGAAAAGGTTGGGCCATTTTATTAGCTAAACAAGGTTATGAAGTATTAGTTCCTGATATGCCAGGATATGGAAAATCTATAGAAATAAAAAGTCAGCTTTCTGGAGAACTAATTGTTGAGTATATGACAAAATTACTTGAAAGTAAGCCAAGCAGTAAATGGACAGTTTTTTCTCATTCGATTTCTGGGCCATACGGATGGAAACTTGTAGATATTCACAGTCAAATAATTGAAAATCTAATAGCAATTTCTCCTGGTCAGATGGGCAATATTCAAAATATTCCTGAAGCAAATAATGATCAAATAAGTGTTAAAATAAAAATGGGTAATAACGAATTTGAAGTTAAAAAAAGTAATCCGGCTGGAGACAATTTAATTAAAAATTGGTTTATAGGTCAAAGCACGCAATTTCCAGATGACATCGATGCTTTAACAAGATATCAACAACGTTATTTATCGCCAACTCCAAAGGAATTATTACTCGAAAGGTTGAACTACCGAGGCTCTCAGTTGAAAGTAGAAAATGGTGAAAATCTCTCAACCAATATACTGCTTGTGGGACCTGGCCATGATTTAAACTACCCTCTAGAATACTATAATAAATTAAAAGCTTTTTGGGACGATAAAAATACTAACTGCCAAATACTTTGGTTACCAGATCAAAAGATTACTGGAAACGGACATATGGCTATGATTGAAAAAAATAACCAGCAGATATTAGCGAAAATCCTAACTTTAGCTGAAATGTAAAAGCTAGATAGTTTTTATTATGATTAAAGTATTTGCGGATACCCTAAGAAGTACATTTGAAAATCTTTGGGATATTTTATAGAAATAATTAAAATAATCTAAAAACAACAACTAATTTACCCCAAAACAAAATCAAATTTTAGTTTTTTATATATTTTATTACTTCCTTCTTGACGAAATCATACTTTGCCCGTTTATTATATAAGACTTTGCAATTATCATTATGTTTCGACGAATACTGTTGGTTTTCACCGACAAAGAACTACGACAAAAATTATTAAGTATCTTGTTATTACTAATTGCTTCCAGGCTTTTAGCGCATATTCCTATTCCCGTTATCGGAATTCAAGACATTTCCAATATAATTGATAATGATCAAGTTTTTGGTTTATTAAATACTATTTCTGGAGGTGCTTATGGTAGTTTATCATTTGTGATGCTTGGTGTAGGGCCATTTATTACCGCCTCAATTGTAATTCAACTATTAGGTGTAATTGTTCCTAGAATCAGAGAAATTCAAAGAGAAGAAGGTGAATTAGGTCAACAAAAAATTAACCGTTGGACTAGATTTTTGGCCATCCCATTGGGTGCCTTGAGCGCTTGGGGAATTTTACAATTTTTAGCCTCAGGAAATACTGGTGCAACAGGAACAGCTAACACCATCGAATTACCTGATGTTTTAACCAAATCTCAAATTACTCCCGAAACTTTTTGGAATTGGTTTGCCGTTATCGCCGCCATGACAGCCGGCAGCATGATTATGATGTGGATTGGGGAAATTATCACCGAATACAAAATGGGAAATGGAACTTCTTTATTAATTTTAGCTGGAATTGTAATTCGTTTACCACAAAGTATCCAACAATTCTGGGAATCTAGCAGATCAGATTTTCAAGATCTATTTTCCAAATTTAACTTATCAAAAATAACCAATTGGGAAGTGTGGAAGGCACTTTTATGGGAAAATCCAAGTTGGCAAGGGGTTAGAATCACGGTAATCTTTTTAGCAATTTTTATTTTTACCCTGTTTTTTGTAGTCTTTATCAACGATGCTGTCAGAAAATTGATAGTTATTTACTCACGTCGTGGCCATGCTGAAGGTAAATCCAGAACAATGGGCGCAGTAGAAGCAGATTTGCCAGTTAAAGTAAATATGGCCGGAGTTTTACCAATCATTTTTGCCGTGTCATTTATTTTATTTCCAACTATTTTATCCAGGTTCTTCTTTACGGCCAATATTCAGGCTGTTCAAGATACTGCCCGTCAAGTGGAAACCTATCTAAGCACAGAACAATCACAAAATATACCCGAAGGACCGCTACCAAATAACATATTGGGAATCTATTACACCCAATCAGCGCCGGATTTAAAAAATGCCGTTAATTTCGACTCAACAACCGGTCAAGATATTTTCGGGTTCACCATTTCCACCTTTAAAACAGATAAAAACTACACTTTACCAGAAAACCCAACCCAAAGTGACCTAGATAATAAAATCAAAAATGAGTCAAAAACGGTTCTATTTGATGGAACTTATTTCAGATTTACTCTGCCTTCATCCAATATTGGTTTCTTACCAGAATTTGGAATTCACTTTAGAGGATTTTTGGCTTACACCTTCTATTATTTCTTGTTGATTATCTTCTTTACCTTCTTCTACACCTCCACCGTGGCCTTTAAAACCGAAGAGGTTGCCGATAACCTCCAAAAATCTGGAGCCTATATCCCAGGCTTTAGACCAGGAGAGCAAACTGCAAATTATCTAAGTTATATTTCCACTCGTTTAAATGTGGCTGGCAGTTTATTCTTGGCCTTAATTGCCATAGTACCTCTGATATTTAATCAATATATTCAAATCGGTGATGGCACTTTAACGGGTATCGTGGGAGGTACTACACTTCTAATTTTGGTTTCTGTAACCATCGAAACTCTAAAACAAATTGAAGCCCAGGCTACAGCAATTGATTACGAAAGATTCACTAAATACTAAAATCTATGAACTCAGTTGAAAGAGTTCTCAGTTCCCGCGCCTTACTACTAAGTTTTCAAATATTAGTGGTCTTGGCTTTTGTAACCAATATTTACTACAATACCAAAATCACTTCCTGTAACAACTTAAACAAACAAATTGCGAGTTTGAACGAAAATTTAAATCAGGAACTCAGTCGTTATGATACTCTGGAGGCCTATGAAAATAGTCTTAGTTTTCAGGAAAGAAGCTTTAGAAACAGGGGTTTTAAAGTTAAGGATGAAGTGGTTGTCGATACTTCTGCTGTGGAGCCTTTGCCAGAAAATCCTACCGAAACCTTTATTCCTAAAGAAAGAAGCGAAGATGAGAACAATATTGTCAGCTGGATAAATTATTTACAGGGCAAAAAAAGCCCAAATAGTGATAATAACTTTCTTTGTTCGTAATTATAACCTGTCCTAAAACATATAATTTAACAATTTATTTTTTTATCAACTTCTAAGCCAGTTTGCAAAAGTCAAGTCGTGTGAATAAGTACATTAATTTATAATTGATTACTGCTAAAAACCTTAATTTTGGTTGTTTTCTAGTCCATAACTTAGCTTTAATATTTCTCCTTTTTGTTTTGTTTTAGTAATTTTAAATCCTGATAAGTCTCCAGTCGATTTTACATGCGTTCCACCACATGGCAGTTCACAAAGACCTGCAAAACTCATTTTTCTAAGCGGTTGCCCTTTATACAGACTTGATTGATCAAAAGTGATTTCTACTGGTAAGTTTTGATCTACTAATTTATCCAACTCAATTTGGATTTGATTTTTAACCTCATCTAAGTTTAGATTACGATCATTAATTTGGTATTCCACGTAACTTCCCTCGGGATAATGAAAACCTTTACCGGGTATCCAGTCTAATCTGCAATTTTTTACTGCCAAATCTATCAAATGCCCGTAAGAGTGAATTTTGGAGTTTAGTTGCCGACTAGCTAATTCTATTTGCAAATCTACTAGGTCTCCAACCTCAAAGCTACCTGAATCGAAGTTTCCTATATGCAAAACCCGGCCTTGCTCATCATAAATTGTTTTAGCAACTGTAAACTTACCAGAAGCATAAACAATACTACCTTTATCTCCAGGTTGTCCACCACCTTGAACATAAAAAATAGTCTGATCTAAGATTATCCCTAAATTATTTTCTAGTTGCACAATTTCGGTAATCTCAGCCGTGGCTTGAAACACATTCTGATTTTCCAAGTAAATTAGTTTTGTCATAGTAATTATAGTATAAAATTAATTTAAGAATTTGGACTATTTTTCAATCATTTTTGACATCAGGTATACAATTTGTATTATTTATTACACTATGTTAACTATATCACAGTATGTTTGGAATATTTTAACCAAAGACAATATAGCAGTAGAATATCTAAAAACTGATTTACTAAATACCACCAGCTACGCTAAACTGATTTTACCTAAAATTGAAGCTCAAACCCTAACCAAAGTTTCTATTGGAAGTGTTGTTACAAGTCTAGCAAGGATTAAACAAAGGCTAAATCAAAATATAGTCACTAAACCAAAATTTAGAATCCAGGATATTTCTTTAAAATTACCAATTACTGAGCTAGTTTACCACAAAGCTCACAACCCAAATCCTGATCTAAGCCAAATCTACAAAGCTCTTAAAGATACCGATTCAAGTCATTTTAATGTAGTCAACGTTGAAGAAGAGTTGGATATTTTTGTATCAACTAGCCAAGTGGAGTTAGTTCAAAAGCATATGAATTTTTTTAAATTAATCCTAAAAGAAAATGATTTATCTGTGCTAACCCTAAAATACGATCCAGATTTTCGAAACTATTCCGGAATGGGCAGCCAAGTTTTAAATTTATTGGCCATTAATTCTATTTCCTTTGTAGAGTGTCTGACAACCTACAGTGAATTTATCATTTATATTAAACAAAATCTAGCCAATAGGGCCATGGAGGTTTTGAAAGATGGGTTTATGAGTTAAATGACATCCGTGATTGAACAAATGAAAAGATGAGTTTTAATTTACCTGGTTTAAAAGGTTGATAATCTGAGGATAGACATAATCGATATTGGCTTTCTTTTGATTTGGATCTATAAAATCGTGAATCGGCATCTTCTCAGCTGAGAGTTGATAGGAAATCAAAAGGGTATCTGAATTCTTGCTCCAGAGATCGATTAAATACCTGGCCACAGAATTATTTACAGCTGGATCATTTTGAGTAGTTAACAGGATTAATTTTTTATCTTCTTGGTAAACTTGGTTTTTTTCCAAGGCCACTTTTAGCTCATTACTGAGAGTGATAAAGGCTTTGACAGCTTTTAGAGAGAATCTGGGATAGGCGTATTTTGGACCTTCGATATTTTCTTTAGTTTTATCATCCCACCAAATAAATAAACTGGGTAAAGTATCGATTAGGTTGATTAAAAACGGCAGTTGCCAGGCTGGAAATTGCTGCGGAGTAAAAATTGGAGCGGCAATGAATACATTTTTCACTTCGTTGTAAAAATAACCAGCGTAGGCAGCCATTACTGCCCCTCCAGATAAACCAAAAATATTAATTTTACTTCCTAGACCAGTGGCAATACTGAGTGAAAGCTCAATTTGTTCTACAAGTTCGTCTGCTGTTAGTTTTTCTGGTTCGGAGGTTAAAACATCAGCGTTTCCATGATACGGAATTCTGGGAATTAATACATTGTAACCCTGGTCGTAAAGCTGTCTAGATAAGATCTCGAACTGGGCAGGGCAATTGGTAAAACCATGAAACATAATCACCACTTTTTCAGTTTTTCGATTCCGATCTAAAAGTTTACTTTTACACTCGCTGCTAATATTTTGATTATCTTTGGAAGCCAATTCACTCTCAAATTTAGTTTTACTTTCTTGATAACTAAGTTTACTTATTGACTTAGAATTAGTTTTTTTTATGGGTTTTAATCCTAAATAACTAATAAATACAGTGATAATAACCACAACGCTAACCACCCCGATTGTCCCATATTTAAGGACTTTTTTTGGTATTTTAGACCAAAGTTTTGAAATATTCATTGAGTTTAGTTTTTAGATAATTTATATAGCCTTTTACTAAATTTGAATAAGTTAAATCTTAAATTTTGGCAATATCCAGCTAAAATTAAGTGGATTTAACCGAAGAAAAAGATGCAAAACTAACAGGTTTTGAATTATCCTGAAGCTAGTTTATCTTTGGTAAATCTAAGCAACTTGGAGAAATTTTTGGTGGAGTAGAGTCTTAAAAACAACCTCTCTTGTCTTTCATTTAGAATAAACATAAATAAACTCTAAAACTTTTTGATAAATCCGGCAATGTCTTTGGCAAAATTTTCGGTGGTAAAACAAATATCCGGGCGAACTCGATCGTAGCTTTTGTTGTCGGTAGTGTAGTAAAATTTAGCTGTAGAAGTATCAAATTTGCCTTTAATCGGGTGAGTTTCTGGACAAACTGGATTGGTCCCAACCTTAATCCAAAATACTTCACCATTATTGGTAATGGGTGTATTTGGTGTTATACTAGAGGATATTTCGGAACTGGTTGCTACAGAAAAAGTTGCAGAATTTGTGGCTAAGTTGACTTCAGTGTTGGTTGAGCTGGCTTTAGTTTTGTAACCAAAAAAGAATCCCAAACCAAAAAAAGTAAGAGCTACAGCAACAACCGCTAAGGGTAAATAAATAGAATGCTTTTTCATACAGTAAATAATAGAAATTAGTTATAGATAAAAAGTAATTAAGATATACAAATTTAGTCAAACTATATACTAACCTGCTTTGACAGGAATAATTAAATGCTCAAAATGGAAGTATGTTAAAATTACAATTCAGGTTTTTGTAGTGGTATATCAAAGGTTGGTTGTGGCAAATAATCCTGGTTGTAATTGTTATTGCTCTTTCCATAGCTGCTATTAGTTTTGTATCGGCTAGTACCAAATCAACTACAAGCGATTCCAAATTAACTACCAAATTTTATGACAAATTATTTTTAGTTCAAGTTCAAAATAGTTTAGAAATACAGCAGCAAGAACAAATTTTAACAGAAATTCAAAACCTCGAATCAGTTGATTTTGTAATGACTGATAACTTGGCTTTTTTTCAGACTCCATCTGTAGTTGCCAGAATGAGAAGGCCAGTTGTGTTTATTCCTGAAGAAGATTATAACAAGTTTTTGAATGTCTTTAACCTAAAGCTAGTTGCGGGTAATCTTCCTCAAAAATCTTCAAACCAGCTAGTTTTTACAACCGAAGGATTAAAGAACAGAGATCTGAGAATCGGTTCCAATATCGGCAAATCGGTTAGCAAAGACGATCCGTTTTTACCTGGAAAATACGATGTTTCTGGAGAATTACAATTCAATAATCCTAACGATAAATTTTTTATTGGAATCGGCAACATCGACTTTGTAAAAGGCCAAGAAATCAGCCACTTTATTAAACCTAAAAAAGGTTTAGAAAATCAATTACACCAGGATTTATTGGATTTAGAACAAAAATATCTGGGCATCGCTGTTGAAACTCAACAAACTTACTCCAAATTTGCCGAAAAAGAAGTTCAAGGGGCTGACTTTATAAATAACATGATTACAGGAGTGGTTACCCTGTCTAGTAGTGTGTCCGTAGTTTTACTAATAATTTTGTTTATCAACTTTAGAATCAGAGATATTGCCACCTTTATTGTTTTAGGGTACTCCAACGGCTTTGTTTATTTTAAAGTTTTCTTAGAAATTTTCTTCAAAATAATACTCGGCTGGGTAGCAGGAATTATTACCGCACAATTATTATTTAACTATCTAAATTGGAACATATTTGAACCCAGAGCTATTCGCCCATTATCTGTGTTTCAACCTGAGGTTTTGATAAATTCTGGGTTTTTACCAGTTGCTTTGATTATAATAAACTTAGTTGTTGTAATTTGGAAAGTTAATAGAATTAGTTTAGTAGAGCTTGTGAATCCAAGGTAAAATATCAACCCCAAAGAACTACAAAAATACTTACAATTAAGTCAAAAACTGGGACTTAAATCCAAAATCTTAAATATCTACCCTAACTCTGAAAATGAAGAATCTGTTTTGGCGTTGTAACATAAATTAGTATATATAGCTTTTGTTTATGGGTTTTGACTACTAGATGTGGTGGTTTTTAGGGGTAAAAAATTATTATTTACGATTATTTTATCACAGTCAGTCAAATATTCTTTTATATTTAAAATATAATTTTGAATATCTAAAAATGATACTTCTGAAGAGTTATCATTGTAATGAATAATTTGATTTCTTTTTTGAGAAATTGAATTTATTAACTCTCTGTGCTTAAGTATTTTATTTTTAAAATTTAGACCCATTTTATCAAAGAAACTTATATTTTTATCAAAATTAAAACTTAGTTCGTTATCAAATGTATATTTAACTTTTTTTTGCAGCTCCTTGTATATATTGTGTAATTTTGGATTTAGCTTATTTTTTGTTTCTTCCAAGTTGTTCTGTATTTCTAACTGGTAGTCAATGTCAACCTCCAACAATTTAAGACACCTTTTTCTCTTCTTTTTTAGTGTGTAGAATATATGCCTGATAGAATTTTACTGGAATATTCTTGATACTGGTATGAATCCTTTGTGTATTGTAATA
>Ga0172372_10000582_pt1 | contig 56151 bp, 45 predicted proteins | sample LakKiv5m_2_FD_114544 | JGI IMG/M metagenome (GOLD analysis project Ga0172372, IMG submission 114544) | Freshwater microbial communities from Kabuno Bay, South-Kivu, Congo - kab_092012_9.5m | ecosystem: Environmental > Aquatic > Freshwater > Lake | place: Democratic Republic of the Congo...
ACTTTAAAATGCTGTAGTTCAATTATTTAAAAATCATTCCAGAGGTTGGAGAAAAATTTTACTTATTTTCTTTTATATTTAAATTAAGGTTTCACAATGTGAATTTAGATGCGTAGGCCCTGCACTTGACGGTAGTGTAATTTATATACTATAAATATCATATAAATATGACGTCATGGGGGATGATTGAAAGTCGAGAGATTCACTCTAGTTGAATTTTTGTTTTTAGTGTCTATTTTGGCTATACTATTCAGTTTGATTTCTCCTTCGCTGAAATCTATAAAACATCAGTCTACACTAATCCATTGTAAAAATAATAATAAAAATTTAATTTCTGGGGTATTGTTATACACAGAAGATTTTGATGGCTGGCTGCCCGTGGCGGCAGAGTTTGGAACAGGCATTACACATGGGACGATGTTTTGGGTTTATGAATTAAGAGATTACTTAAATATTTTAGCTTCTCACACGGAGCAAATTGTTGCCAAAAATACCGTTACAGAATGCCCTGCTTCAGAATTTGATTCTCTACCTCCAAAATATGGTGGTTATGGTTACAATTATGCATATTTAGGTTATACCGTAAAACATGCATTTGCTTCAAGAAAAAATATTCGTTTATCAAATAATCCAAAAGAGACCATCACCCTGAGTGACTCTTATTCAGTAAAAGATGTCGATGAAGCTCTCTTGCCTTGGAAGTTTGGTTACATTTATGAGACAACCAACTCCATTGCTCCGTATCGAAGACATGTAGATTCTTACAACATCAGTTGGTTAGACGGACATGTTTCAGCAATGATTTGGGAAGAAATCGCACTAGGTAAATTTAGTGACGTTAATTGGTATTTTAAACTCACAAAGTAGACTCAAATGACTCAAAAAATATTTCGAAATTTCAAATATTTGAACATTGGTGCCGTGACGTGGATTTTAGCGATACTATTGATATTAATTCCGATGGTATACTCGGATGTTTCAAGTACGGAAGGTAAAATTCGGTTTGATATTCAGCAGGATGGGCAGCCTGAAATGACGTTGAACTCAACGGGTTTGGGCCTTGGAACCTTACCTGCAGCAAACCTTCATGTGGCGGGCAACGCGATTGTTTCGGATCAATTATTCATTGGTGGTAGTAGTGGAGCATCAAATCTCAACATAAATGGGACGATTGGATATGGCTTTCTAACGATCAGTTCAAATGCCACGTTAGGTGAAACTTCGGTGGTTTTAGTTGACTCTTCAAGTGATAACATTGTCGTGACCTTGCCCTACGCCGGAAACGTAACGGGGAGACAGTATCAAATAAAAAAGATCTCAACTTCAAATTCGGTATGGATCTTAGGTGGAGGAAACTTAATTGACAGCACAAATCCCATTGAATTGCCTGAATCTTCCAACTTAGCTTCTGTGAAATTGATGAGCGATGGTATTCAGTGGTATAAACTTGAACAGGCAGAAATTTTTGAAACAATAGCCTCAGAAAATTTGGTTGGTTGGTGGCGATTAGATGAAACCAGTGGCACAACGGCAATGGACTCTTCGTCAGATCAGGAGAATGGGACTTTGCAAAATAGTCTTACTTTTGCGACAGATAGTATCGCCGGAAAGTTGGGAAACGCATTGGTCTTCAATGGTAGCAATGAATACATCAATATCAATTATGATGGCGATTTAAATCCTTCTGTTTTTACAATTTCCTTGTGGGCTAGAGTAAATGGCGGTGCGGGAACATTTAGATCGCCATTGACCAGTAGGCAGGATAGTGCGGGTAATTTAAACGGATATATATTTTATGCATCCAATGTCGATACTTGGCAATTTTGGACTGGAACCGGTAGTGCGTATCATCAGCAAATAGGGCCTGCTGTTGTTATTGGGGAATGGGTATTTTTAGCGGGAACTTATGATGGGTCTACCAAAAAATTTTACGTAAATGGGGCAGCCGCAGACTCCGATGCCGTGACGTTTAAAGTCAATAGCCTAAACCCTACGCGAATAGGTGCTGGAGGTGGGGCCGCTCTCAATTATTATTTCAACGGCGCGATTGATGACGTTCGCGTTTACAATCGCTCTTTAACGCCAAACGAGATTCAAGCCATTTACGCTCAGGGGCAATAACGTCCTAGTCACAACACCTAACGACTGTTTTTTAGCAAGCGACTTTGAAAGCAACGTTTTTTATCCGCTCGCTATTAAAATTTTAATTGCTTTATTAGATAGATATCACTAAACTAAGAGCTCTTTTAGTTTATATTTTTTTGGCAGTCGATGCTTATAAAGAACGTGCTTCTGGTGTTATTTCTATTCTCTTTTATTCAAGCTGAAGATCAGGACTACACTTTGGGGCCTGACTCTAAGAGACAAGAAGGGGTTCCTCAAGGTCAGGTCACGACTTTTGTTTGGAATAAGAGTAAAGTTTATTCTGGCACGGAAAGAAACTGTTGGCTTTACGTTCCAGCTCAATATCAGGCTAAGACGCCAGCTAGCATCATGGTTTTTAATGATGGTGGTGGTTATGTCAAAGATGACCGTGGGGCAGTGGCAATTGTTTTTGATAATCTAATTCATCGTAAGCAAATGCCTATAACTATCGGTCTTTTTGTCAATCCAGGTGAGATTCCAGCTGTAAAAAATGGACAAGCTGGTTTAAAAACCCGAAGTTTGGAATACGATACTTTGTCAGGTGATTACGCGCAATTTCTTATCGAGGAACTTATCGCAGAGTTAAAAAAGAACTACAACATTACCGATGATCGAGAGGGACATGCCATTTGTGGAATTAGTTCGGGGGGTATTGCCGCTTTCACGGCGGCGTGGGAAAGGCCCGAGTATTTTAGTAAAGTCGTCTCACACATTGGCAGTTTTACTAATATCCGTGGAGGAAATGAGTACCCAAGTTTGATTCGAAAAACTGAAAAAAAACATTTACGAGTGTTTTTGCAAGATGGTGAAAATGATCTGGATAACTTGCACGGTAATTGGCCTTTATCCAATATGCAAATGGCTTCTGCTTTAAATTTCATGAAATATGACGTTAAGTTTGTGTTGGGAACAGGAAAGCACAGCATGAGGCATGGTGCTGCAATTTTACCGGCGACTTTGAGATGGTTATGGCGAGATGATCCCAGTGTTGAAAACTATGTCGAGGAAGATATTAAATGAGACGTTCATTTTTGGCTTGGGTGCTTTTAGTTATTGGACAGCTTATGGGACAAGACATGCCGCTTTCACAGGTTTTATTACCTGAAAATGGCGAGTGGGAACTGGTTGTGGAAGGTTACAAGCAAACAGATGCTGCGTGTACCGATGTTCTGGGTAACTTTTATTTTTTCGACGTCAAAGCAGGAGATAATATTTTGAAAGTGAGTGCTGATGGAAAGCTTAGTGTTTATGCGAAAGGGGTTGAGAATATCAGTGGTATGCAATTTGGTCCCGATGGTAGTTTATACGCCTGTCAGGGTGGTGATTACAAACGAGTTATCAAATTAAATTCAGACGGGAGTTTAGTGGTACTGGCCAGCAATATTTTCCCGAATGATTTGGTCGTCACTTGCGAGGCTTGGGTGTATGTTACGGAAACAAAAACCGGAAAAATAGTTTCCATCTCACCAGATGGTAAGGTGACGCGTTTTAAAACCAGTGCTCTACGTCCCAACGGCATAAGTTTATCGACAGATCAAAGCGTGTTGGTGGTTTCGGATGGTGGTGGCAATAAAGTTTATGCTTATCGTATAGAAACAAATGGCGACTTGAATTTTGAACAAGCTTACATGACTTTGCGAACGAAGTCGGCAATGAGCCCATCCAAGGGAGACGGCATGGCTACGGATGTTTATGGCCGGTATTATGTTACTTCAGAAGTGGGGATTCAAATGTACGATCCCACCGGTCGAATGGGAGGTGTGATACTAAACCCTTTGGGTACACCTGTAAACAGCGTCGTGTTTTCAGGGCCAGATCTTTCTTACATGTACATCTGTGCTAAAGAAAGTATTTATCGTAGAAAAACAAAAAGTCTCGGTTTTTGTTTTTCTGACTCTCCTTTTAAGATGAAAGTCTTCAAAGATAAATAGGCATTTGATCTAGTGAAGGCTTGTTTTAGCAAGGTCTTTTGATTAAAAAGTCAGCTATTCCTGTAATAAATTCTAGTTTAGGTTAAAATCAAGTGATATTTACAATTTGTGTTTTCGAGTACTCTTTTTATAACTAAAAATAGGGTGCTCTTGGAGGGGTAAGGATGTCGGGTTTTATGTATAGAAGTTTTCAATCATGAGCAATAAGTGGAAAATACCTTACTTCGATATGGTTCTGGGTCAGGAAGAAGAGGCGGCGCTCATAGAAGTTGTTCGCAGTGGTTGGCTGACCATTGGACCTAAAGTTGAGGCTTTCGAGTCGGCATTCGCTGCTTTTCTTGGTGGCGGTGAATGTATTGCCGTGAGTTCTTGCACTGCCGCGTTGCACACCGTGCTGAGTATTGTTGGTGTTGGCTCAGGTGATGAAGTGCTTATTCCGGGCTTAACTTTTGTGGCAGATTTAAATGTGGTGATTGCCACAGGCGCGACTCCTATTCCGATCGATTGTACTTCCAAAAGTGATTGGAATATTTCGGTCGAGGAGGTGATTACCAAGATAACACCTAAAACCAAAGCTGTTATTGCGCTTCATTATGCGGGTGTTCCCTGTGAGATTGAAAAGCTCGCCAGCATTTGTAAGGAAAGAGGCATTGTGCTTATTGAAGATACAGCGCATGCTCTAGGCACACGTTTGGGAGGAAAAAGCATAGGTTTGTTTGGAGACTTTGCCTGTTTTAGTTTCTACTCAAATAAAAATATGACCACGGCGGAGGGAGGCATGATTGTGACTCGTGATCGTGCGTCAGCAGCGAGATGTCGTTCTTTTAGATCGCATGGCATGTCGGCTTTGGCTCGTGAACGAAGAGACTCTAGACAACATTCTTACGATATTCTTCAATTTGGATTGAATTACAGAATGGCTGAATTTAGCGCGGCACTTGGGATTGTTCAGTTGGGAAAATTGCTTGAGTTCAATGCGCGTAGAAAAATTTTAGCTTTAAAATACAATGAGTTGCTAGACTCGGTCAAAGGCGTTTATCGTCCTTGGACTTCTTTGCCTTCCGATGTGGTGCCCAGCTATCATATTTATTCGGTGTTTTTTGATTCGACGGCAACACGTGATCATATTGTAGAAGTGCTCAAAGAACATGGCGTTCAGACAAGCTTTCATTACCCGGCGTTCAGTAGCTTTACAGCTTTTGATGATCGTGGTTGGGTGTTGCCGAATGCTGATTTACTTTCTTCTCGAATGGTCACGCTGCCACTGTACCCACTTCTCAAGGATGTGGATGTGGAATTTATTTGCGGCATTATTAAAAGCGCATTGAGTTCACGTTAAATTTTCAATATCAATCAATAGCTTTTGCATAGAATTTTTGAAGCTGAGGCGCTCTAAAAGTTGATGCCGATTTTTTTCAGGCACGGGCATTGGGTTTAGATAGGTGTTTTTCATAGCTTGAGTCAATAGATCTGGGGAATCTGGTGCGATGACGGTAGCAACATGATAGGTGGTTCCCAAATGGCCCATATCGCCAACATCACTCACAATCATTGCTAGCCCCGCCTGAAGGGCTTCGCCAAACACTAAAGGCAGACTTTCGTTTCGCGAAGGTATAACCATACAATGGCAATGGCGGTAGCATTCAATCAGTTCACTATCGCTCACGATACCTTTAAAACTGACTCGATGTTCTAGGTTGTTTTTGGAAACAAGGTCTTTTAACTCAGGTGTTAAAGGCCCAGAGCCTGTTAGCACGAGTTTAAGATCATTTAAGCGTTCATCCTTGCATAGTTGGATAAAAGCTTCTATGAGTGTATCTGTTCCCTTCACTTTAGAATGTCGGCCAATATACAGAAAAGTATAAGGCGTTGGCTTTGAGAGATCATTTTGGTAAGTGCCGAAGTCTCGCATGGTCGAGAGGTAGCCGCAGGGTTTAGAAGAGATGGACGCAACATCTTTTCCAAGTTCAATGCCATCGGCAAAATTAGCTACGCTGCTTCTTAAAATCAATCTTAGCAACCAACGAGTTGCAAAAAATGATTTGAATTTGTGAATATCAGATCCAAGGCACCACACCATAAAGGGAACCTTGAGATGCCAAAGGTATCGAGCGAGAGTCATGTAACCGCCTGCGGGAACGGCCCATAAACATAGAAAAAGATCGATGCTTTGTTCCTGATGAAGTTTTTTGCAGGCTTTTGCGCCGCAAAAAAAAAGAGAGGCGCTTGAAAGCAATGCTGAAATGCTGTTGAAAGAAAGATCTGCTAATCTACCCGAGGTCCGTCTCCAAGGGAACCACATCACTTGCGTCGCAGTGAAAACATTTTTTGGAGAATCCACGGTTTGGTGGGTGAGTATAAATACATTGTGCCCTGCAGCAGTGAGGCAATCGATCAGACCTTTGGTGAAGGGAGCCTGCAAGGCATCTTCCGGACCAGAAGGGTATGAACTTGTGATGATGCCGATATTCAATCGTCAGATTTCTTAGTCAAAATTTGCGAATCGCTGTCTTTAAACAATCGCTGCGTGATTATTTTTGTCAATGTTATGGAAGGTCGATCTACAGCCATTTCAAACAACCAAGCAGAAACAAAACACAGGAGTGCATATAGGGCAAAAATAAATAATAGGGTGAATTTTGAAGGCGGAATGACCGTGAGTAAATAACAGGGAACAGACGACAAAACAAGCATGTGGAGTAAATAAAGAGGGTAAGAGATTCGACCCAAAAATTGAACGGGTCTTGACTCTAAGAGGCTTTTGCCTGAACCGTTGATGATGGCAGAAACGATAAAAATTGCCGCAACAGCGTGGTAGAAAGATTTTTTATCAAATAGTTGTTTGTTGAAAATTTTTATTTCTGGCAAAAGGTTGTATGGTTGGGTTTCATACTGAAAGGCTCCGAAAAATAAACCGCTGATCAAGATGGGAAATAAATAAGATTTGTTTGGCTTAAACTTGCTCAATAAAGCGCCGATAAAAATGGCGATGAAATAAAGTGATTCGCCTTTGTAGAATAAATAGAGAACGCCAGAAATAAATAGCATAGTCAATAGTTCGTATCTCTTTGGTTTACAAATATAATAAGTCAACAAGTAAATAGAGCCAATGAATTCAACTCTCAGTGTCCATAGCGGTGGATTGAGAATGCCATTTCCAAAAAATATAGAACTGTAGGTGGCAAGATGGAAATAATCCGACCACGAAATGCCCATTTTGAAGAAATTATTCAACCATGTTGTCGATCCAGAAATAGTCGCCGCTTCAGCATTATGATACCAACCCATACGGTAAATGAAAAACGAGAGCGTTACGGATGCCGCTATAGGCAAGTTCAAGCGCATGTAGCGACCCCATAAACGATGTTTTAAAGCATGGGTATTGTTTTGATAATAGGGCATGGCCAAAACATATCCCGACAGCACGAAAAATATTAAGACAGCTAAATGACCATTATAAAACAATGAAAAAAATGGAGATTGGAAAATATCAAATATCAGATCAGGGTTGGTATTTTTAGTGAAAGTATAGGGATGACTTCTATGAAGTAGCATCGGTATAAAAGCACATAAGAAGTGAGATAAAGCTACAGATAAGGAGGCTATGCCTCTTAGTCCATCTGCAGATTTGTTGTGAATCATAGAATTTGAGTTGGTGGACTAAACGGATATAGCAAGAAAAATTTTAATAAAGTCAAAATAGCCTTATTCACTTAGTATATCGATCACCAACATGACGGCAATATCTTGGTGTAGAAGTTCAATCCAACGGCGATAAGTCATTTTTGAAAAGAAATCATTGCCTGCGGTTGAAGACAGAGAAGTTTTCGTAGAGTTAAAAGATCATGTCGGCTGAAAACAACTTTATCATCTGTGTGTTGACGAGCTTTATCGGCATGGGATTTGTCTACTATGGCAGAAGGCAAAAGCTGATCACTCCCTTGCTCTCAGGGATAGGACTGTGTTTTTATACTTACTTTGTTGGAAATCTTTACGTGAGTTTGCTGATTGGTATTGTGTTGATATTGTGTCCTTTTTTATTTAGAATTTAGAGTAATATTAAAATATCACGAAATAAGATTTTAAGTCTGAGCGAGGGCAGAAACAAGTTCAAAGTCAACGGCGACGATTTTATACTCAGGGCACATGGCTTCCGAGTCGTGTTCATCACCGGTTATAATATTGAGCATGATTTCTGGAAAATGGAAGGTGGTGTAAAGCACGCCGGGCTTGACTTCATCGGTCACCTGTACATTCATTTGAACTTCTCCTCTTGGTGAGAAGAGTCGTACCCGATCACCAGTTTTAAGATTTTTTAATTTTGCATCTTCAGGATTGACCGATAAAACATCTTCGTAGAAAATTTGATTGTTGTTGGTGCGACGGGTCATGGTGCCGCAGTTGTATTGAGAAAGATCACGACCCGTGGTTAAGACATAAGGAAACTTATCTTTATTTTTTGAGGTTTCGGCGCTTTCTTTCCATTTGGTATTAAAAAACTTGCCTTTGCCAATTTTAAAGGTATCGAGGTGAAGTATTTCAGTCGATGCTCCAGACTCTAAAACAGGCCATTGCTTGCCATTGTCCGTTAATTCTTCCCATTTTACACCTTTAAAAAACGGTACAATTTGAGAGATCTCTTCCAACATGGTTTTAGGATGATACGGCGCCTGTTTGTATCCCATGCGATCCATAATTTCAACCATGATTTGGCCGTCGGGCTTGGTGCCTTTGAGGGGTTCTACCACAGCATTTACACGTTGAATACGTCGTTCCTTGCTGGTGAAGGTGCCACTTTTTTCTAGAAACGAGGCTCCCGGTAAAACAACATGGGCTAATTTGGAGGTTTCAGTCATGAAGAGTTCTTGCACGACAAGCAATTCTAAACTTTCCATGGCTTTGATCACGGCTTTGGTGTTAGGGTCGGTTTGAACGACGTCTTCACCCATGATCCATAAGGCTTTGAGTTTTTTGTTACGGGCGGCTTCAAACATTTGTGGAATTTTATAGCCAATGTGATCTGATAGTTTGGCTCCGTAAAAATCCTCATATATTTTTGTGACTCCGGGTTTTGTAAGGTCGAGATAGCCAGCTCCTTGATGGGGTTGAACCCCCATGTCGGCAGCACCTTGAACATTGTTTTGACCACGCAGTGGATTGACGCCCACTCCGGGACGACCTATGTTTCCAGTTAGCATGGCAAGGTTGGCAATCAGCATCACGGTGAAGGTTCCTTGAGTATGTTCGGTAACACCTAAGCCGTGAAATTCCATTGCGGCGGGGGCTTTTGCATAAGCGCAGGCCGCTTCGCGTACCAAGGTTCTGTCTACGCCAGTGATGCGTTCCAACTCATCAATATTGGCGGCGAGGATTTCTTTTTTGAAGTCTTCATAACCGTCACAGCGATTTTCCACGAATTGCTTATCGACAAGATTTTCACTGATGATGTAATAAATGAACATATTGAGAATGGCAACATTGGTGCCGGGTTTAATTTGGAGGTGATAGTCGGCATACTTGGTCAGCTCAATTTTTCGAGGATCGATGACAATAAGCGTTTTGCCTTTTATCACTTCTTGTTTGATTTTGGCTCCAGTCACGGGATGACCCATTTGGGGATTCGCTCCAATGATCAAGATACAATCTGTGAGTTTAAGATCTTTGATGGAATTGGTGGCGGCTCCTGTGCCAAAAGTGCGCTGCATGCCTAGTGCGGTTGGTGAGTGGCAAACACGAGCGCAGCAGTCAATGTTGTTGGTTCCGACTACAGCGCGAATGAATTTTTGCATCAGGTAGTTTTCTTCATTGGTGCAACGTGCAGATGAGATGCCAGCGATGGAATCTGGGCCGTGGTCTTGTTTCAATTGTGTGAGTTTATCTGCGATATAATCGTAAGCTTCTTCCCAGCTTGCAGGTTGCAGTTCGCCGTTTTTTCTAATCAAAGGCGTTTTAATGCGATCTTGGTGTTTATAGAATTGAAATGCATAGCGACCTTTCAAGCAGGTATGACCTTGATTTGCTTCAGCTTCGTAAGGAGCTTGAATACTCATCACCTTGTTGTTTTGAACTGAAACCTCAAGGTTGCAGCCAACCCCACAATAAGTACAAACGGTTCGAACCTTTTTATCAGCAACAATAGCTTTTGATTGAAATACATCGGAAATAGCAGAGGTAGGGCAGGCTTGAGCACAGGCGCCACAAGAGACACATCCAGAATCGGCAAAATTGCTGTCCATGCCCTTGATGATTTTAGCATCAAAGCCACGACCATGCATGCTGAGGATAAATTCACCTTGCACTTCATCACAGGCTCTTACGCAACGAGAACAATTGATGCACTTGGAAAAATCAGAGGTCAAGTAAGCACCGGAGAGATCCTTTTCTCTGTTCAGATGGTTCTTGCCTTCAGGATAGCGAACCTTGCGTATGCCAACTCTTGCGGCAACGGTTTGTAGTTCGCAATTGCCACTGACTTCACAGGTGAGGCAATCGAGCGGATGATCGGTCAAAACCAATTCAATGATGTTTTTACGCAAGCGTTGAATGCGATCTGAATCCGGATAAATGTAGGAGTTTGCCACAACCGGTGTGTGACAAGAGGCCTGTGATTTGGCCGCGCCATCTTTGCTCAAGGCGACATCAACGCTGCAGACACGACAAGCGCCAAAAGGTTTTAGATTAGGAGCGTCACAAAGCGTGGGCACGGCATCTTTGCCGTTGACACGACGCAGTAGTGAAATGATGGTTTCACCAGCTATAATTTCGTGTGCTTGGTTGTTGATGTAGGCTACTTGATTCATAACTATCACTTGCTAAAGTATGATCTAAGTTCTGTTGGAAAATGCTCTAGTGCATTTTTTGCAGGCAGAGGAATGAGACCGCCTAGGGCACAAAGAGAGCCTATCTCTAAGGTTTCCAACAAGTCGTTGAAAAGTGTTCTGTCTATTTTAATATTCTCGTGCAAGGCCTTTTCGATCAGTTCGTGCCCTCTGGTGGAACCTAAACGACAGGGAAAACATTTGCCACAGGATTCGTCTTTGGCAAATTCAAACAAATGTTCAAGATAGGCCATCATGGGGAAACTTTCCGGAATGCTCACGACACTGGCGTGACCAAGTAAAAAGCCCGCTTGTTGAAAAGATTCAAAGTCGATGCTGAGTTTTGAAAATAGTTTGCTTGGCACAATGCCTCCCAATGGTCCACCAATTTGCACGGCCTTTACGGGCTCTTTGAAGCCTTTGCCCAGTTCGTTGAAAACAGTTTCCAGTGGCGTGCCCATTTCAACCTCATAGATTCCGGGGCGGTTAAAAAAACTATCCAGAGAAACAAGCTTGGTGCCCTTGGATTTTTCTGTTCCAATGCCGGCATACGAGTCACCACCGTGATTCATGATGTAATGGATGCTTGCAAAAGTTTCGACATTGTTTACAACGGTGGGTTTGTTGAACAGGCCTTGCACAGCTGGGAAAGGTGGCCGAATGCGAACCTCAGGGCGTTGACCCTCGATGGAGGAAAGCAGTGCTGTTTCTTCACCGCAGATGTAAGCGCCGGCCGCTTTAATGACTTTGAATTTAAAGTTAAAGTCAGTGCCGAAAATATGTTTTCCTATAATCTGATGGTGTTGAAGTTCGGAGATAGCTTTCTGTACAATGCTGATCGCCTCGGGGTATTCGGCGCGAATGTATAACACTCCTGTATCTGCGCCTATGGTGTAGCCGGCAACAATCATGCCGAATAAGACCAAGTGGGGCTGTTTTTCAAGCAAGTATCTGTCAGAATAAGCGCCTGGGTCGCCTTCATCTGCGTTGCAAACAATGTACTTTTGATTTGAGGGTGTGTTGCGACAAAAGGCCAACTTATGACCCATTGGAAAGCCTGCCCCGCCACGGCCTCTTAAATTTGCTTTTTTAATTTCTTCTAGAACCTCGGCTGAATCGCGCCTCAATACTTTTTTTAGCACTTCGTAGAACGAGCTGAGCTCTGTTGGTTGAGCCGTGAGCAAGGCAGGGGCGTAGCTGCTTGCTACGGCATAGTCGTCTTCGCTCAAAGCTTTCTTTGCGGTAAACAATTCCAATAGTTCAGTTTCATTTTTACCTGAATAGTTTTTTCCAGCATAACTAAAAGCTGAGTTTTCATGGCATCGACCAAGGCAACACATTTTTCCTATTTCTTCTTCCTTGAAATGTTGTTTGAGTTGCCCTTCGAGTTTATCTTGTGTTCCTGCAACTAGACAAGCGCTACCATTGCAAACGTGCACCTTTTTACCACGATTTTTTTCTTTTAAGAAGTCGTAAAAGGAGGCGGCTCCTAAAGTGATGGCATCACCAACGAGAAACTCTTCCGCCAGTTGATGCAATTCGCTTGACTTTGGTGTGCCTTCGGATTCTGCCGCTTGCACCATTCGTTCAAAAAGGTTATTTTCGAGACCCTGACGACCCGATAAGTAGGAGATGTTTTCAGGCATGAAATAGCTGTCGAAGGATAATTCTTTTATTAACCTTTTTAGCTTAGAAAATTGTACCTAATGTCAATGGGATAAACGGCCAAAATAATGGTGTAAAATAGTCAAATTGTACATATTCTGGTCAATTTTAGACTCTTTATTTAAGCACTCACTCTAAACAGTGAGTTAAAAATTCACTTATGGAAGCAAGCGATGCTCGCCATGATAAACATTCATTTTATTTTCTTTGAGAAAGCCAATCAAGGTCAGGTTGAATTGTTGCGCTATGGCTACTGCCAAGTTAGAAGGTGCGCCTATGGCCGCGACAACGGGAATTTTGGCGATGGCTGCTTTTTGCATCAATTCAAAACTTGCACGACCACTCCAAAGTAACACATGGTTGTTGAGCGGCAATTTGCCTTTGGCACATGCCCAACCAACAACCTTATCCATAGCATTGTGTCTGCCAACATCCTCTCTCAGACAGAGTAACTTTAAATTTTTGTCAAACAGTGCCGTTGCATGTAAGCCGCCACTTTGACCAAAGGCTTCTTGTTGTTGACGCAGTAGGAGCGGCAATTTATAAATAGAACTCGTGCTGACTTTAAAATCATCAGATTCGAGCCATTGGCAGGCGACATTTTCTAGAGCTTCAAGGGAGGTTTTTCCACATACACCACAACTAGAAGTGGTGTAAAAGTGTCTTTGTAAACGACTCCATTCGACATCGACATCGGACTTTAAGGTGATTTTCACGATATTGTTGAGATTTAAGTCTCCTTTTTTGGGACCACAAAAGTCAATCGTTTCAATATCGTCATGCTTTTTTAAAATGTTTTCGGAGATGAGAAACCCCGTGGCGAGTTCAAAGTCATGTCCAGGCGTTCGCATGGTGATGGATAGCGATTGTGAGTGTTGCGTGCCATCTTTGTCATAGAAAACCAATCGTATTTCAAGTGGTTCTTCAATGGCGAGATGATCTTCAAACAATTGTTCTTCGCAAAGCTCTTTGCGTAAAACCCGTTGAACGATAGTTTGGCGGTCCATGAGGACAAGATGAACAGCAAAGTGATATCGTCAATTGCCTTTAGGAAGGTTGATGAACCCGCACATGGGTGCCATGAAGTTTTTAAGAAAAATACTCTGGCCTTTTCTTTTGGCCTTTGAGTCAGATGGCTTTGGTTCCTTCAAAGGTAAAATATTGCCAGATGCCAGCATAAGCTCGTTTTCTTTTTATCTGACCTGAGATATTTTTATGCTCTAGCCAAGCGACTATTTGGCCTTGCATTGAAACGTGGTTGAATTTCATCCAGTTTTCAAACCATTTAAATTTGGTTTGGTCGAAATCCACCAAGACCAGTAATCCATTGGGCTTGAGATCTTGCAGGGCCTGCTCTAAAGCCAATTCCCAACCAGGGTTAAACATAGTCAACGCGTAAGAAAAAAGAATGCAGTCAAAACCATTGATAGCACTGACAATTTCTGAATAAGCTGCGCCTGGGAAAGTGCCATGAATCCAAGTGATGTTGTGTGAGGAGCTTTTTTTTTGCGCCACAGACAACATATCTAAAGAGGCGTCAAGACCAAACAGTGTGGACTCGGGCAGTTTTTTTGCAAGTTGCAGTAAATTTCTGCCTGTGCCACAGCCTACTTCGAGGATATAGGTGGGTTTTTTAAGAACAATCCGTTCAACGATATTTTGACGACCGAATAAAAAACTCCAACGTGTTAAGTCGTAAATCTTGGAGTGAAGAGTGTAATAGTGGTTAGTGGCTTCGCATTGCGTGTTCATGAGTGAACTTGTGCTAAATGAACGCTTCCATAGGTGCCAACGCGATCAAGTTTATGTAAAGATTCGGTTATATTAGGAAACCAATTCAGCCATTGTTCTGTAAAAGGATGAACGAAATCTACTTTTAAACCAGCTGAACGCATCAATATTTTGGCGTTTCCCTCACATTTTTCACGAATGGCTTTCCATTCATTTCTTAGAAGATCTTGATGGTGATAAGCCAGCCAGTCTTGGTGGTCCAGCAAAATGAAATGACTAAAAGTCGAGTTATGTTGAGTTAAAAAAGATTCAAAACTACAGGTATGAGTTTGTAATCTCTCGAAATTATTTTTTATTTTATCAAAATTTTCAGGTTTTAAGTACTCTGGTCTGCAATTTTCCGAATACTCTCCACGAATGTAGACACGCCAAAAATAATTGTCAACCAATGGCAACTCGGCAAAAATATTTCTCAGACTAGAACGTATGAATCCGTAGATGCCATTTTCAACATCGCGATTGATTAAATGGATTTGTGCTGCGGGAACGCCCACCATAGTCATAAGGAAGGGTCTTTTAGTTAACCAATTGACCATGCGATTCCAAAGTTTAGACTCGATCTGATTGTACAATTCACGTTGTTCATTTAAATTATTTGATTCCAGCATATCAAAAATTTTATAGCGGACTTCTTTTTTTACTTCAAACATGGTTGTCTTCATGAGCCATGCCGCCTGACCGGAGGCGCCTTTATAATAAAAAGATTTGAAAAAGCGACTAGGTAAGAAATAGGATATTTTTTTATCCCAATAAGTTTGAGCATAGTCTGGCAGGTGATGACGAAAGGACTTGTAAATTTGATCAGCTTTAGGGTGATGCCCCTTTCCGAACCACTGGTCGATCGTTTCAAAATCAGTATGCATAAAAAGAGCTCTTTTGAGCTCAATTAAGGCATTTTGTCTGAAATTTAAATCGACACAATGGATCTCATGAAGATCATCTAATAAATACTCCAAGGCGTTACAGCCTGCACTTGAAATCATCACCAAGCGACTCTTGCAATTTAAGTTTAAGAGTTGTCTATCAATGCGCGGATCTTCCCAGCACGTATTGTAAATGAGCTGACTCCCGTGAACTCTGTTGAAGACATAATCTTGGATTTTACGCATATCGACAAGGCTTAAATAAGTAATTTTTATTATTATGCATTAAAATAGGTCAGTAAATAGACTATTTTAATTATTATCATTTTCTTACTTAAAATTAACAGAATTGAAATAATTGAAGTGATGCTTACGAAAACATAACAATAAAATAATAATTATTTAATATGATTGATTAACTTTTAATTCGGGCGTTTTGTATCCCGTGTTTGCCCAAAAGAGATAATGATGAGTTCAGAATGGAATTATGAATCCTTTAGACAAGGTTTGAAGGAGGACTTTAAATCAGGTTTGCATAAATATCAAAAGGAGTTAGATCCTAACCGAACGCTAAGAATTGACTTGCATTGTCATGATAAAAACAGTGATGTTCCCGACGAGTTGTGGGGGAGATTACTAGGCTTGCCAGAAACATGGATAAAGCCCAAGCAGCTGGTCAACGTTTTAAAGCGAAATAATGTGGATGCTCTTACTATCACCAATCATAACAATGCGAAATCTTGTTGGGCATTGGTAGAGAAAGGTTACGATGTTTTAAGTGCAGCTGAATTCACCTGTTATATGGAGGATGAGAATGTGAGTCTTCATGTGTTGACTTATGGGTTTAGTCCAAAGCAAGAGGAGGTTCTAAATAAATTGCGCAAAGACGTCTATGTATTCCTTGCGTTTTGTAAAAGAGAAAATATTCCGACTATTCTTCCACATCCAACTTATTTATATTATAATGAGGGTGAGCCAAATTTGAGGATTTTTGAGAAATTGGCTTTGCTATTTGAACGATTTGAGGTTTTGAATGGGCAAAGAGATGTGTGGCAAAATTTATTGACGATGAAATGGCTTGAAAGTTTGTCGCCAAATGATATTGATAATTTAGCTATAAAGCATCAGATAAACCCAAATGATTTTTGCCATGATCCTTATACAAAACGATTTGCGGGAGGGTCTGACGATCATATGGGAATCTTTGCAGGTAGTTGTGGGACTATATTGGAGGTACCCTCTGATATTCATAGAAATTCAAAACCATCTTTTAAAGTTTTGGAGGCCTTGAGACGAGGAAAGATGGCCCCTTATGGTTTTTTGGGTGAAGAGCATGAAAAGCTAAACATCGCTTTCTTAGACTATTTTTCACAAGTCATCATCAACATGAAAGACCCAGGACTGATGAGATTGATTTTTCACAAGGGAACAGTAAAGGACAAATTGATCTGTTGGGCAATTGGAAACTCTGTTTTTGAATTGCGCCAGCACAAGCACACCTTGTATTTTTTGAAATTATTGCATAAATCTTTAAGAGGCAAAAGGGTTAATTCCTTAAAAAAATGGTTGGTCAATAAGAATTACAGAATGTTGTTTGAAAGAGTGATTGAGGTTTCCAGAAGTGTGGACAAAAGCCCCGTTGAACAATGTCGCAGTATGAAAAATTTGATTGAAGGTTGTGTTGACTTTTTCTCAAAATTAATGTTCACAAGGTTGCATCAAAATGAAAATACATTAATGTTCAAAGGCTCTAAAGGAAAATCGGAGAATTGGGAAAATGTATTTGAATGCTTAGAATTGCCTTTGAATTTACGCTCATTGTTGACGGGAGAACGTGTTGACAGTTCCAAGCCTATGGCGGATGTGAATGCTACAAAAATTTTAGATCAATTGTCCTTTCCTCTTTTGGGTGCTGGGCTCATTGGTTTTTCAATTTTCGCCAGTGCAAAAGTCATGTTTAAAAGTCGTTCCGTACTAGATGGCTTATCAAATCAAATAGGCCTTTATGGTAACCCGAATCGAATTTTATGGCTGGCTGATTCTGTTGTTGATAGAAATGGTGTGGCGGTATTCACCAAAGAGTTGTTGCACAGGATTCGAAAAGAAAACCTGCCCATCGACATCTTGGTATGTGGTGAAGTGGAAAGCAGTGTAGATCATTTGCATGTATTGCCTGCTGTGGGCACATTAAAGCATGAAATACTTGGCAAGCAAATTGTGCGTATTCCAGATGTTACCAAGATCATCAATATTGCTTACCGTGGCGCATACTCTCGTGTTGTAGCTACTTCTGAGAGTATGGCATTGGTTGCATTGGCGCTGAAGATGGCTTATCAAATTCCGGCATCTTTTTATTTACATCATGATTGGTTGGAGTACTTCAAAGTGACCCATCATTTTGAATCGACAAATTTAAATCGTGTAAGGCGCATGCTACGTGGTTTGTATCAACAGTTCGATCAAGTGTTTGTTTTAAATGGTGAGCAGAGAAACTGGCTGCTTGGCGAGTCAATGGGCATAAACCTAAATAGGATTCACATGACTAATTATTGGGTTCCTGAAGTGTTTCAATTAAAAAGAAAAAATAAATTCAATCTTGCTCAACCGAGTTTGATCTATGTAGGAAGATTGAGCCGTGAAAAGGGAGTGATGGAGTTAGTTGAGTTATCAAGTGCTCTTAAAGCATCGAAAAAGGATTTTAAACTTAAAATCCTGGGTGAAGGGCCCTGTTTGAATGACTTAAAAAAGCAATTGCCAGATGCTGAATTTTTGCCTTATTGCGACCGCATGCAGTTGCCGATGGCTTACTCAAATTCTGATTTTTTAATTTTCCCAAGTAAATTTGACGCTTTTGGAACAGTCATGCTCGAGGCAATGAGTTGCGGTCTGCCTGTGATAGCTTACAAAAACAAAGCCGCAATGGAATTGATAGAAGATGGGAGGCAGGGTTTTCTGGTCGATTCAGTCGAGAGCATGAGAGATACCATTCTTAGATGTTGTGAGGAAGGTCGGTTGTTAGAAACAATGAGTGAGGCTGCTCATTTAAAGGCATTGACTTTCAATGGCGAAGTCACGTTGGCGAAGTTATGTCGGGATCTTGAGCTTGATCAAGGCGTTGAACAAGCTGCGACAATGGCGATTTAATGTTTGTCATTTAAATAGGCTTCCAATGCCCATAGCTTGGTTCCTAAGCTCTTTTGGGATTCTGTGCTTTGCAATTTGATAAACTATCGGAAAGAGCAGTGCGAGCAATCTTATGACGATCCAACGGTCAACCCAACGATAACCACGCTTTGATCTTAGTAGCCAGCGCAACCAACGTACGATGGCATTATCGTGTCTTAAGTATCGAACCTTTGGGTTATAATGTATGCGGTATCCCCAAGGGTATTTTTTCTCATAAGCACCAATTTCTCGTTCCAGATCACAGCCAAATTTTTGACGCATGGTTCCAAAGTAAACTTCTCTAACTATGGCGAGCAAATGAAACGTATCATATTGGAATTGGATGTCGTTTGCATGCCATTGATAAGTTTCGGATATTTGTTTCATCTTTTCTAATTTGGCAAGCGCTTTCCATCCTTTGCGCACAATCTTGCCATGATCAACACCAAAATGATAAACCATACGTGCAACCATAGGATGGATCCAGATGGCATCCCAAGTTAAACCCATCAAAGGAGGAATTCGTATGCGACGAAAATAGAGGCGTTCTGCGGCAAAACTTTCAATGTAGAGTAACTGTCGGATCACATCGTGAGAGTATTCCATAAATGTTTGGAATTCTTTAAAAAGTAAATGAGCGGCGTGTTCTTTATGCAGACGTTCTAAAATTTCTTCCATGTTGTAATTGTGATGGAACATCATTTGAATGGTGTCAATATTGATGACATTCCAAATGGCTTCTGGGGTTAAAAAAGTCAAGCGCTTAAAATGAGTCCAACCGCCAGTTTGAATCCATACCATAGTTCCCAATAAATATGAATTTTCAGCCAATTTGTTTTTGAAACGCATGTACTCATATCCAATGAATGAGGGATATTCACCTGCGCCTTCATACTCTCTGCGAGCTTGTAATTCGATGATCATTGGAATTTTTAGCTTTTTAAAAAGTTTGTTTAACCCCAAATATCGAAAAAAATCGCTCTCACCGTATTTCATTGAAATAACGAAATGGTCGCTGTGGACGTTTTTTAGAATTTTTTCTAAACTCGACTTATTCCACATCATGTCACCTACAGGATACATGCCCACGCTCCAAGTGCGCATGATCAAGGTTTTGTTTTTTTGTTCAAATATGGGCATCAACTTTAGGAGTAAATGGTTTAAATGATGATGATATTTGATCATAGGATGAGACCTAAAGTCTCCCTCAACATCCTTGCCATCGACTTCTCCAATTCTTAGAATTAAACCATCTAATTTTGGGAATTGCTCAAAAAGATGAATCACTCTTGATTCAAAAAAATCAATCCAATCATTGACTTTAGAGCCTAGATAGTCTTCAAGGTCATCATTGCTATAAATAAAATCTGTTGTTATCCATACTTTCATGCCTGCTAGTTTAGCAATTTCAAAAAGTGACTCGTATAATTTTTGATAGTGTCCGATTTTTTCATTTAAATAGATTGGGTAAAAGGGCTCTTCGAGAAGATGGGCCATGTCATCTAATGTGACGACATTAAAGTCTCGTGCGAATAATGCTTCTACTAAAAATTTAAAATCATCCAGCAGTGTTTTTTTTGCAGTTTCATCGTATAAAACATTTGCGTCAAGATCTTTAAATGGAATTTTTGACCAATTTATGCGAGCGTTAGGAGTTCCTTTAAAAAAAGGTCCTATTCCGTCAGCGATTCTCCATTTCAAGGCCATTCCATTCAGAGTAGTTGAACTTTCAGCTCCTCAAGCAACTTGTAAAAAACTAATAATTCCCTAACAGTCAACTTACAAACTTGAATATACTATTACTGTGCGGATTGCTTTAATTACAGATGCGTGGAAACCTCAGGTCAACGGGGTGGTTCGAACTTTGGAAACACTGTGTCTTGAACTATCTAGGATTGGGCATGAAGTGAAGGTCTTCGAGCCGAGCATTTTCAAAACTATACCATGTCCATCCTATCCGGAAATCCGTCTGGCAATCAATAGTTTTGGAACGTTGAGCAAAGAGCTTGTGCATTTTAAGCCAGATAGCATTCATATAGCGACAGAAGGGCCGATAGGTTTTTCCGCGTGGAGATTTTGTCGTAAACGCAAACTTCCCTTTACAACTGCTTTTCATACTCAATTTCCAGAGTATATTCATCATCGCATCAGGTTGCCGATCGCCTGGTCTTATGCTGTTTTGAGAAAATTCCACAATCAAGGTGCGGGTGTATTTGTGGCCACTCCTTCTGTGCGAAACATTTTGTACGATTGTGGTTTTCAAAACATCATTCCTTGGACCAGAGGCATTGATGTGAAAACATTTTACCCTCACGAAAAAAGTGCATTAGACTATGAGCGACCCATCCAACTTTATGTCGGCAGAGTAGCTATAGAAAAAAATCTTGAAGCTTTTCTCAAATTAGACACTTTGGGCTCAAAGTTGATTGTAGGGGAGGGGCCAGCTATGAATCACTTGAGGAATAAGTACCCGAAGGTTCATTTTTTGGGTAAAAAAACAGGTGATGAATTGACTAGAATTTACAGTTCGAGTGATGTTTTTGTCTTTCCAAGTCTTACGGATACGTTTGGGTTAGTCATGTTGGAAGCTTTAGCTTGTGGCATTCCCGTTGCCGCTTTTCCGGTTCAAGGTCCAATTGACGTGATCACTGACCCCAAGGCAGGGTGTCTGGATCAGAATTTGAAAATTGCCATTGAAACGGCCTTGCGACTTAATAAGGAAGATTGTATTGCACATTCCAATATGTTTAGTTGGGCCAAGTGCACAGAGATATTTTTGAGTAATTTGGCGCCCATTTCCTTGGCTTTGTGGGACTGAAGATGTCTATCAATTCATGGTTGGAGCTAAATGAGTTTGTCTAAGCTGTTGAAGGGTATTTAAAGACTTCATACTTAAGGTTTTGTCATCGTATTTGCTATGAGCAGACACCCTTTAGCTGGACAACTTGCGCCTAAAGCCGATTTAGTTTCTATCCCTCGATTAGTTTCTGCTTATTACACAGAGCAACCCGATGCGCTTGATCCAGATTGTGCCGTGAGTTTTGGAACGTCGGGTCATAGGGGTTGTTCGTTTAAGCGATCATTCAATGAGAATCATATTTTGGCGATAGCTCAAAGTGTGGTTGAGCTTCGTCATTCCAAGGGAATAAACGGTCCGATGTACATAGGTATGGACACACATGCTTTGTCCGAACCGGCAATGCTTTCGGTGGTTGAAGTTTTGGCGGCGCATGGGGTGACGATGTTGTTGCAAAGCAACCGTGGTTATACCCCAACGCCGGTGGTCTCACATGCTATCTTGACTTACAATAAGGGCAGAACAAGTGGGTTTGCAGATGGTTTGATCATCACACCTTCGCACAATCCACCGACAGATGGAGGTATAAAATACAATCCCCCTCATGGTGGACCAGCAGGGGCGGATTTGACCGACATCATTCAGAAGCGAGCGAATGAGATCATTAGAGCCGGTTTAAAAGAGGTGAAGCGGATCACTTGTAAACAGGCCTTCGCATTAGAGACCACAAAAGAAATCGATTTTAAAGAGGCCTATATTGAGGATTTGATGAACGTTGTCGATATGGAATCGATTAGAGCCTCAGGTTTGCGATTGGGGGTCGATCCGATGGGTGGGGCAGGGGTTCATTATTGGGAGCCGATAGCAGATCGCTACAAACTCAATCTAGAGGTTTTGAATCCTTATGTCGATCCCACCTTTTCTTTTATGTGTTTAGACCACGATGGGAAAATTAGAATGGACTGTTCTTCTCCTTATGCAATGGCAGGTCTGATCGCCTATAAAGATCGCTTTGATCTCGCCTTTGGGAATGACCCAGACTACGACCGACATGGAATAGTGACACCAACAGGGGGATTGATGAATCCCAATCATTACTTGGCAGTCGCAATTGAGTTTCTATTTCAAAATCGCGCTTGGGGTTTCGAGGCGACCATTGGGAAGACGCTTGTTTCCAGTTCCATGATCGACCGTGTCGCAAAATCTTTATCTAGACCTTTGTGTGAAGTGCCGGTGGGCTTTAAGTGGTTTGTTGAGGGGCTCATGAGTGGTGAATTCGGTTTTGCTGGAGAGGAGTCTGCGGGGGCATCTTTCTTGAGAGGCAACGGTGAGGTATGGAGCACAGATAAAGATGGCATCATTATGGATTTGTTGGCAGCCGAGATTAAATCTAAAACGGGCATGGATCCTTCGCAACATTATGATGTGTTGGTGGAGAAGTTTGGCGATCCTATTTATGAAAGGATGGATGTTGTGACGACAGCAAAAGAAAAAGCAAAGTTAAAGCAATTGCAGGCAGAGCATGTTAAAGCTTCTGAAATGGCTGGGGAGCCAATTTTACATAAACTCACCCATGCACCTGGAAACGGTGCGGCTATTGGAGGTTTAAAGGTGGTGACTGAAAATGGTTGGTTTGCGGCTAGACCGTCAGGCACGGAAGACATTTACAAAATTTATGCTGAAAGTTTTTTAGGGCCCGAGCATTTGTCCCAAATTCAAGCTAGTGCAAAGGAGATCGTTTCTGCAGCACTCAATTAGTTAAATAGGTAAAATTCAGCGTCTTAAACTATTTTTTATCTTAGATAAGGGTGTTTCTTTGCTTTTTTTTTGCAAGATGTGTCTTTTTTTAAATAAATTGCTAGACGATTTATTGGACATTTTAGATTGCGCCCAAAAAATCATAAAAATTTACCTTAAAATAAATCTGGAGTAAGAAGAATGCCAGGCGTTGCAAAATCAAAAGCTCAAATCCTCAATGACCAGGATTCCTACTTCTATTCTCTTGTAAAACCAAGTACAGACAAGAAAAAACGTCGTTGTTTGAAATGCAGTGTGGTTTTTCTCAGTGCTAATTACGGAAACCGAGTTTGCGGTTCATGTGCTGCGCAAAATAATAGATCTTCTCTAAGAGCCTCCCAATCCTTTTAGGCCAAGTTGATCTCTTTAACTTTTGTTTGGTTGGTGCGAGTTTATCTTGCACTGGTCATTGTTAAAACTTTAATGGGCTATTATCAATTGCCCATGATGCTGAGGGTTTTAAAAAAAACCACCCACCGTGATTTAACTTGGTTGGAGATTGCACAGATGATTGTGATTTCTCCTATCGTCAACATTTTTGCCATGCCGGTTTATTTGTTGAAAGAAAAGATTTATTTCTTTCAACCTTATGAAGAGAGTTATGTGGAGAAACGTTTCAGCGAAAGGTAGTTGTTGCTTCAGTTGTGAAGCGCTTGCCTGAAGTTAAGATCTCTTTTAAAACTCTCCACAACTCATAAGGTTTTCAATGAAAGAGCCACAGCGCATTTTTCGTAAAGATTATTGTCCGCTTCCTTATAAAGTAATAAAAACGGATCTGGAATTTGACTTAGATCCATTAAAAACAAGAGTGACAAGCCTTCTTTACATTGAGACCGAGAGGAGTTTAACAAAACTAGAATTAGACGGTGAAGCTTTAACTTTGTTGAGCGTTGCACTAGATGGAGTGGTTTTAACAAAAGAACAATTTTCTATTGAACAAAGTAAATTGATTCTGACGGGTTCATTCCCGAGTTCATTTGTGTTAAAAATAGTGACTGAAATCAACCCTTCAGAAAATCTAAAATTGATGGGTTTGTATCGCTCTGGAAACATTCTTTGTACTCAAATGGAAGCGGAGGGGTTTAGACGGGTGACGTATTATCCCGATCGACCAGATATGCTGAGTCGTTTTACGACGAAGGTCATTGCCAATCGACATGAGTATCCCATTTTATTATCTAATGGCAATCCTGTCGATATGGGGCTATTAGAAGGAGACAAGCATTTTGTAACCTGGGAAGACCCGTATCCAAAGCCCTGTTACTTGTTTGCGTTGGTAGCGGGTGAACTTGGTATGATTGAAGATAGTTTTAAAACCTGTTCAGGAAGAACGGTTAAGCTTCAAGTGTATGTGGATAAAGGCAACGAAGGCAGAGCTCATCACGCTATGGCCTCATTAAAAAAAGCAATGAAGTGGGATGAAGACACATTCGGATTAGAGTATGATTTAGAACTTTACATGATCGTAGCGGTGGATGCTTTTAATTTTGGAGCTATGGAGAATAAAGGATTGAATATTTTTAATTCAAGTGCAGTTCTTGCCGATCAACATAGCGCCACCGATAAGGATTATCAAAGGATAGAAGGCATTGTGGCGCACGAGTACTTTCACAACTGGACTGGCAACCGTGTCACTTGTCGCGACTGGTTTCAATTGACATTAAAAGAAGGCTTGACGGTATTTAGAGACCAAGAGTTTTCTGCCGACATGCACTCCGCTCCTGTGTTTCGCATCAATGATGTGAGGGTACTGAGGGAGGGGCAATTTACTGAAGACAGTGGTCCAAATGCTCATCCGATAAGACCGGATAGTTATATTGAAATCAATAATTTTTATACTCAAACCGTTTATGAAAAAGGTGCTGAAGTCATACGCATGATTCACATGATGCTAGGGAAAGAGGGCTTTAGGAAAGGCATGAACTTGTATTTTGAGAGACACGATGGTCAGGCTGTGTGCACCGATAATTTTGTGGCGGCGATGTCAGATGCGAATAATGTAAATCTAAAGGCCTTTGCAGCAGCTTGGTATGCTCAAAAAGGCACTCCGCAAGTGGAGGCGAGCTGGACATGCCAAGATGGAATCATGAAAGTTAATTTTACTCAAAAAGTGCCCAAACAAACTGATGGATCTGAACTATATTACGTTATACCTGTAAAATTTTCCATTCTCGATGGTAAGGGTTCCAATGTTGACTTCGAGTACAAAGGTAGAAGCGATAGTGAATTGGTTTTGGAACTAACGGCAAGAGAGCAAAATTTTGAATTTAAAAATTGTCCCAAAGACGCTTTGCCATCTTTTTTTCGTCAGTTCTCGGCGCCGATTAAATTCAAATTAAAAGAGGATAAGAGCCATTTGCTCAAACGCTTACAGATTGAAACCGATCCTTTCAATGCATACGAAGCAGGACAAATTCTGCTCATCAATGAAATATTGAGATGCTCCGAGAATCCAAAGCTTGAACCTCCTTCAAGCTTAATTGATGCTTTTCTAGCCCTTCTTGAAAGGACCGACTTAGACGATGCGATGAAAGCTGAGATGCTGTCCTTTCCATCCTTATCTTATATTTTAGAAGTGGCGCCTAGTTACAACCCAAAGTTGTATCATGATGGGTTGCATAAGCTCAAATACAACTTGGCTGTAAAAGGTAAAGAGAAGTTTATTTTATTATACCAAACCCTGCATGCCGAAGAAAAGGGGCTCATCAATACTCTCGCTATGGGTCGTAGAGCGCTTAAAAACAAATGCCTATTTTTTCTTAGTTTGTTAAATGATGCCTTCTGCGATAGTCTGATCGAAGCTCAATTTGAGCATGCACAGACGATGACGGATCGCATGGCGGCATTGGGTTGTTTGGTGGATGGTCCAAAGTCAATAACCGCAAAAGTTCTTCGTGCTTTTGAACAAGTGTGGCACAAAGACAGCGTTGTGATGAACAAATGGTTTGCCATTCAAGCGAGTTCTGAAAGAGTTGATTTAATTGAACATTTAAATGGTTTGATTCAACACGCTTCGTTTGATGCTAAAAATCCAAATAAACTTAGATCACTTTACGGAACTTTTATGAAGAATCTGATTCATTTTCATGATCTTTCAGGAAATGGTTATATTTGGATGGCGGATAAAATTATTGAGGTGGATCAATTCAACTCTGGTGTTGCCGCTTCCCTGTCTAGGGGCTTTAGTCGTTTGGCAAAGTTACCTAGCGAATTACAAATTAAAATGCGCGCACAGATAGAACGTGTTCTTGCGGAGAAAAGTATTTCACCTGATACCTTTGAAATATTGAATCAAACTTTGGCAACAATCAGGTCTTGAGCGATTCCGATCATACGCTGATTCGTTTGAATAAACTGATGGCCGATCGTGGCTTATGCTCGCGACGTGAATCGGATCGATTGATTGAGGCGGGGCATGTCATCATCAATGGCACTGAGAAAGCGAATTTGGGTCAGCGTGTTACTCCTGATGTCAAGTTGGAGATTGTAGAAGCGGCGAGCGAATTTCTTGAGGGGCGCTATGTGATAGCATTGAATAAACCCATCGGCTATGTTTCAAATTTGCCTCAAGCTGATCAAAAGGCTGCCAATGAATTGTTGTTGCGAGAAAATTACAAGGGCAATTTAAATGGTGAGGCATTGGGCAAAATACTCAATTTTAGAAATGAGTTTGCGGTAGCAGGAAGATTGGATCTTGCGAGTCGAGGTTTATTGATTCTAAGTAATGATGGCAGAGTTGTGAGAGAAATCACTCAATCACATTGGTGTAAAAAAACATACATGGTCACTTTGATGCAAAGTGTTAGCTCCGAGCAAGTGTCGAGATTAGAAAAGATGCGACGCTTAGGGCAGTGGACGCTATTGCCCATGCAAGTGACACAAGTAGGTGATAGGTGTTTAAAATTCATTTTACAAGAAGGCAAGAAACATCAGATCAGACAAGTTTGTCGTTCAGTCAATTTGTTTGTGAAAGATCTCTATCGCATAAAAATTGGTCCCATTGAATTATCTGATTTACCCAGTGGTTCGTGGCGCGTATTGAGTGATAGGGAAGTTGAAGAATTATTGCCTAAGAAAAGTTAAAGATGAGCTTGACTGCGGAACAAGCTAGCGTTGTCAATGATCCACACGCGAAGGGCGATTTAGTTAAAGTTGTGGCTTTTGCAGGAACAGGGAAAACGACAACCTTGGTTCACTTGGCGCAACGTTTAGAAGTCGATCATTCGGATTGGCGAGTTTTGTATTTAGCTTTTAACAAAACCATTCAGACAGAGGCTTCAGGTAAGTTTCCAAAAAATACTGTTGCAAAAACCACTCATGCTTTGGCCTATGCGGCGGTGGGATCCTTGTATCGAAATAAACTCATCCCCGACTTGCGTATTCGCGAGGTAGCTGAATCATTTGGACTTGAGGCTCGGTATTATTCTATAGTGCGTTATGCTATCGATAGTTTAAAAAATTTCTTAAATTCAAGTCAGCAATTTTTTCAAGCCACACATTGTCCAGGTATTGACTTACAACACCAAGGTAAAATCAATAAAGTTGAAGTGATTGAACTTGCCAAAAAAATGTGGAAGCGCATGATCGATGTTGAAGATGATGGTATGGGTATGCTTCACGACGGTTATTTGAAGCTTTACCAACTTCAAAAAAACAAATTACCTTACGATGTGATTTTATTTGATGAATGTCAAGATTCTAATCCGGTAACGACGGACATTGTTTTAAATCAAAATCATGCCCTTCGGGTGATGGTGGGGGATCCTCATCAACAAATTTATTCTTTTAGGGGTGCCGTGAACGCCTTTGAAAGGGTGGAGTCGGATCGGACTTATTTTTTGACGGGAAGTTTTCGTTTCGGAAGATGTTTTGCCAATGTAGCCAATATTTTATTACGCGAGTATAAAGGCGAGGAGCATGAACTCACAGGACTTGGTGGTGAAGGGTTGCTCAAGGATATTGATGAATCCGTTCCTCATGCGATTATTTCTAGGACCAACGCAGGATTATTTGATGAAGCTGCCGACCAATACCGTCGTCAAAAACTGGGTTTTTTAGGCGGCATTCAAGGTTACCGTTTTTCGCAAATACAAGAGGTTTACGATCTTTCACGAGGGCGGAAAGAAGATATTAAAACGAGTTATCTCAAACGATTCAAAGATTTAAATGAACTGGAAGCATTTGCAGAGGACATGCAAGATGTTGAGTTGATGAGCTTAGTTAGAACGGTTAAGAAATACAATCATGAAATACCAAAATTAATCAACGATATTCATAAACGTACCGAAACACGAGTGAGTCAGGCTGATGTGCTTTTTACCACCACACACAAGGCAAAAGGTTTTGAATTTAAAAATGTAAAACTAAAAGACGATTATTTTGATTTCTTTGAAGACAAGAACAAAAGAAAATTTGTTGATGCGATACCGAGAGATGAGGTAAATTTATACTATGTGGCTGTGACGAGAACAAAACAGCAGTTGCAACTCAATCGTAAATTAAAACGAGTCCTTGCCTACTTGGCTAAAAAGTACGATGAATACAACTTGCATCTCAATTAATTATTAAGGTTGATACTTAAATTTATAAAAAGCGTGATTTATTTGGAGTGCTTCTAGACTATCACCTGTCTAGTGGAGATGACTTAATATGCTCAGCAGAAGACATCAAGTTGGCTCTTTGGGAATTTACTGCCCGACGCTCTTATTTCAAAACGTGCTTAGCCCGATCGTGCAAGATTTAGATGCAAAACTTTGCCCTCACTGTCAATTATGGGAATTGGCGGAGAGTATATCTGAAAATACCTTAGGGTTACCAGATTTAACTATGCAAAACCTTAAGTGTGAGCCAAGTTATGCGATTGACTATTTGTTGGCAAATAGAAAGGTGTTAGTGGTTGAAGATAATCCTGTTAGCATGAAGACTCTTTTGAAAACAATTTATAATTTGAATAAAAATATTTTGCAAGCTTCAAATGGAGCCGAAGCTTTTAAATGGATCGTCAATGAAGAGGGAGGGGCAAGTGACGTGGGCTTGATTTTATTGGATATGGATATGCCTGTTATGGACGGCAACGGCTTTATTGAGGAAGTGTACCATTGTTTTGGAAAATTGCCTTTTGCGGTGATTCTAGTTTCTGAACTAAAAAACTGGGCTCAGGCGCGGGCTTTGATCGATCGAGGTGTTTTATCTTCGATAAAGAAGCCTTATACGAAAGATGCCGTTTTCAACACTGTACTGAATTCGCTTTTATTTTTTAACAATGGTAAACCGATGGGTTCCTAGACGTGTCGCGAATGTTTGCTGACCAAATACTACCAAAATTTTATGCATTGATTCTAGAGAAAACTTTAACAAGGGGTTATAATTTGAAGAATCGGAATCAAATCTTATTTTAGAGTAGAGGACATGGAAAGGGATATAAAAAAAGCATCTGTAAATGGCATAGAAATGGCTTATAGCATTCACGGCGAGGGAAAACCCCTTGTTTTGTTGATGGGATTCGGTGCTGATGGAGGAGTTTGGGAGCTTCATGTAAATGAATACCAAAAACACTTTAAATGTATCGTTATTGATAATCGCGGTGTTGGTTTGACCTCACAGCCAAAAGGGCCTTATACGACAGCGTTGATGGCTGATGATGTGGCGGGACTGATGGACCACTTGGGAATTTCAAAAGCTAAAGTTGCGGGCATCTCTATGGGTGGAGCGATTGCTCAAGAATTGGCGTTACGTCACCCTGAAAAGGTCGAGCGATTGTTGTTGGTTGCAACTTGGGCAAAGTTCAACAATTATGCAACGGTAGTTTATGAGAATTTAAAGAAAATTAGAGCTCAGGCCTCACTAGATGTGTTCATGGAATTATTGCAACTCTGGATTTTCGCACCACCTTTTTATGAAAAAGAGGGTTGTCTGGCGAATTTAAAAGAAGGTCAAAAAGGCTACGCCGCCCAACCTTCGCCTCAAACTCAAAATGGCTTTGAGGGACAACTCGATGCTTGTATGAATCACAATGCAGTGGATCGATTGGGTCAAATCACTGTGCCTACATTGATTGTGGTGGGCGATCAAGATATTTTCACTCCTTTTGAATTCTCTCGTTTGCTTCACGATAAAATTCCGGGCTCGAATTTGCTCGTCTTGCCAGGAACAGGTCATGTTTGTCACTGGGAGTCGATTGAAATTTTTAATCCTAAAACAGCTGAATTTTTAAAAGGCTAAAACTTGGTCATACTGAGGTAGTGCATTAAAAGTGATGTGCTACTTCAGTCAGGTGTTCAACTCAAGTTGCGATATAGGCATAGATTCAGTTTCGTAGGCCTATATTTTACGATTATTTTTTTAAGTTTAGATGATGCTAGAGTTTATAACCGTTATTTGACAAGCTCGGAAATTCAAGCTATTTACAATCGAGCCCAATGATTTACGTTCCATGTACCTTAAAAGGTGTAAGTTTGTTTCGTAGGCTAAAATAGCGTTTTCAGCTATTTTAGCCAAATGGTAAAATCTAACTTACAGCGATTGCTCGGTGATCTCGTAGCTATTCCCAGTGTTAATCCTATGGGAGTTGATCATCAAGGTGAGGAGTATTCAGAAGCGCAAATTGTTGATTACTTGGCCTCTCGATTGAAAAAAAATGGTTTAGATGTCGAAGTGGTTAGTCCAGGCTTGCACCCTTGTATTGTTGCCAAATACGATGGTGGTCATAAAGAAACAGTGGTATTGGATGCTCATTTAGACACTGTTTCACACTTGGAGATGAGCATCAAGCCATTTGATCCGATCATTCGCGATGGTTTAATGTATGGACGCGGCTCGTGTGATACGAAAGCTTCCATGGCTTGCTGGGTGGATGCTTTAGAAGCGTCTCTAGCTCAGGGCAAGACCTTGACCAAAAATGTTATTTTGGTCGGTTGCTCTGATGAAGAGTATTCATTTGGTGGGATCCAACTATTGAGAGAATTGGACTTAAAGGCTGACTATGCCATTGTAGGTGAACCCACCGAGTTAAAGGCATTGATCACACATAAAGGAGTCTATCGCTGTTATTTTCGGGCAAAAGGAATATCTTGTCATTCTTCATTTCCAGATCAAGGCAGCAATGCAATTTATGCCATTGCAGAAGTGGTGCGTAGATTGGAGCGTTATCACCGCAAGCTTCAGAGCATTGTCCACCCTGTGATGGGCAGTCCTTCTTTGAGCGTGGGCATGATTGGAGGGGGTACAACGGTGAATACTGTGCCCTCATCGGCATGGACAGAGATTGATCGTCGCTTGATTCCGGGCGAAGATCCTGAAGTGGTGCGAGCTGAACTATTGGACTTGGTGAAAGATATGGATGCGATTGAAGTTTCAGCCCCCTATGTGTGTTCGAGAGGATTTGAAGAACCTGCGAACAGTCCGCTCTTGGCTAAATTGAGTAAATGCTGTGCGCTGCATCAACAACCTCTAATGAAAACCATTGCTCCTTATGGAACTCATGCACCTTTTTATAGAGATTTGAACATTCCTACTTTGGTATTTGGACCGGGTTCAATTGAACGTGCACACACTCATTGTGAGTATGTTGAATTAGATCAAGTCGATAAGGTTTCTCGCATCATCATGAGCTTTTTGAGTTCTAATTGAGGTTGATCCCTTGTATAAAGTTATGATAGTCCTATTTGGAATACACTCTTGCATCTCACCATTTTTTTGCGAAGCTAAGGTCATGCAGCACAAATTCACAAATCGTTTGAGCCGAGAAACTTCACCTTATTTATTACAGCATGCACATAATCCGGTGGATTGGTACCCTTGGGGTGAGGAAGCTTTTGCCAAGGCAAGAAAAGAGAATAAACCTATATTTCTGTCGGTTGGATATAGTGCGTGCCATTGGTGTCACGTGATGGAGCATGAATCATTTGAAGATGAACAGGTCGCTGAACTTGTTAATAAATATTATGTCAGTATAAAAGTAGATCGTGAAGAACGCCCTGATATTGATGGTATCTACATGTCAGTAGTTCAAAATATGACCGGACAAGGAGGTTGGCCGATGACCGTTTTTATGACTCCTGAAGGTAAACCTTTTTTTGCAGGGACTTATTTTCCTAAAGAAAATAAATACGGCCGTTTGGGATTTATGTCGTTAGCCCAACAAATTCACGACGCATGGGTGAAGGATGAAGCTAAAATAAGAGCGATGGGAGATGAAATTGTAGGAGAATTGAGTCAACAACTGAACACGTCTCTCAAAGCAACCGAGTTGAATAAAAACCTTCTCTTTAATATGTTAACTAAGATAGACGAGCAATCCGATAAAAGCAATGGTGGTTTTGGCTCAGCGCCAAAGTTTCCCTCTTCCATGTCTTTGCAATTGTATATTGATGGGATTGTGAACACTCAAGATGAGGCGTTGAAGCGTCAGCTTGAAACACACTTAAGATTGAGTTTGCGGAAAATGGCTCAAGGGGGTATGTACGATCAAATAGGTGGAGGGTTTCATCGTTATAGCACCGATGGACAATGGTTGGTTCCGCATTTTGAAAAGATGCTTTATGACAATGCTCTTTTAGCCACTTGTTATTTTGAAGCTTCGCAGTATCTGGATCATGACTTCAATCTGCGCATAGGCAACGAAATTTGCGATTATGTGTTAAGAGAGATGACCCATCCATTGGGAGCGTTTTTTTCAACAACAGACGCAGATAGTGAGGGATTAGAAGGCAAGTTTTTTTTATGGGATGCCAATGAGATGAAAGAAGTGCTGGGAGAAAAAGACGGCGGGATCTTTGCGGAGATGTTCTCGGTTGACGCACAGCCGATGGGGAACGTGGTCTTTGAAGGTGGAACACCGCCACACGATTGGTTTCACGGCAGAATCCCGCATTTGAAAGTCGAGCTCGAAACAACTATGGTTCAACATCATGTGAATCTCGAACAAATCAGAATATGGAAATCAAAGCTATGGGATAAGAGAGAGGGTAGGGCGCCTCCTGGTAAAGATACCAAGGTATTAGCCTCATGGAATGGCCTGATGTCAGTTGCCTTTTGTACCGCCTATCAGGTGAGTGGTCGGGTCGATTATTTAGAAGCTGCTACAAATAATCTGGAATTCATTTGGAACAACATGCAAAAAGAGGAACGTCTATTTGCAACTTGGAAAGATGGTGACGCTAGGCATTTTGGAACCTTAGAAGATTATGCGAATGTGGCCAATGCGTATCTCAGCCATTTTAAGGTATGCGGCAATAGACAAAGTTACGACCGAGCTATGGTGTTGGCAAATACGGTGATGAAATGGTTTAGTGATAGTGGGAAGGCATTTTTCTACACAGCTAAAGATGCGGAAAAACTAATTGTCCGTTCAAAAAATCCTTACGATAATGCTGTTCCCGCTGGGAATTCGGTCATGGTCGGAGTGCTTCACAGTTTGTATTTACTGAGTGGAAACGAATTGTATTTAAATGCATGTGAGGGTATTGTTAAAGAATATAGCACATTCTTAACCCGTGCGCCACAAGGTTTTCCACGTTTAGGTCGTGAAGCAAGTCATTTTATTCAAGGAGTAAATGAAATTGTATTGTTGGGTGCAGATGAGGAATTGCGTTTAAAGGTGCTTCGGAAAACCTCTCAAGGTGATGTGATGTTAACGGAATCGGGTGAAGGTTTACCTTTGCTTCAATACAAAAAAGTCATAGCTGATCATCCCACGCTGTATGTGTGTCGTTACGGGGTATGTGAGCAACCCATTGTCGGTATTCTTAATATTAATAAAATTTATATTAAGAATTAAAAGGATCATTCCTCATTTTCAATGGTTGACTCCGGCAGAAACTTGCCTCTTTGCTCATTATTGAATGCTTTTGGAGCCATTTCTAATTTAGCTTTTTCGTCATTGGATAAATGAGTCACTTCTAATTCATTTCTCACGATTTGAGGAGTAATAAAAATCATAAGTTCCGTTTTTGTTTTGCTTTCAATTTTCCTTGAAAAAAGACGACCTAGGATAGGAATGGAACCTAGAACTGGAACTTTTCTGGTTGTTTGAACCAAGTTGTCTTCGATCAAGCCACCAATCACAACTGTTTTGCCATCGGGTACTACAACGTTGGTTTCAGCAGAGCGTTTTGCAAACACAGAGGCATTCACGGTATCTGAAATAGCCACAGTTTGACCCGTGATGGTGGATATTTCAGGATTGAGCTCCAATTCGATCAGTCCATCTTGTGATATTTTTGGCAGCACATGTAGAATAATACCTATATCTTCATATTCTACAGTGTTGATCGTCTGGCCGTCTTGAGTGACTCGTGAGTTTCTTATGAAGGGAACTTCTTGCCCAACAGTGATGGTCGCTTCTTGATTGTGACGCGCCAATACAGAGGGGCGCGAGAGAACTTCTAAGCGCCCATTTTGCGCCATTGCGCGTAAGGTTAAATCAAAGTTATTATCAATAACTTTATAAAAAGCTCCGGTGGTTTCAGAAGCCAAACCAAAGATGGATCTTATATCTTGAGTTCCTTTCGTGATTCCACCATCACCAGTGGTGACGCCGGCTTCCAAACCCACGTCTAAATCGTCATTGTGGGTGACCTCGAGGAAAAGCACTTTAATCAAGACTTGTGGGGCAGGCTGATCTAGCTTATCAATGACCTTTTTAATTTCATTGTGGGTGAGTTCATCAGCCATAATGATGAGGGATTTTGATTCAGGATCAACCTCTATAATGGCGTCCCAATTGTGCTTGGGTGTAGCAAAGATGACTCCTGAAAATAAGCAGTAAGTCGTGTAAATGAAAATGGTCAATAGTCTCATGAATCTATCTTCTTTGGAATCCATTTGAGTTTGATAGGTTTAAACGTTGCTCTGAATTAGCCGAGTTATTATTTTGAGGTTGATTTTTGAGAGTTGTCTTAGTTGTGGAATCGGAACTAAACATACTGCTCAGAATTTCAGATAAGTGTTCAATATCAACGTATTTAATAGGATAGACTTTAACCACTTGTTTTTTTGCAGGTATCTCATCTAGTTCCTTTACAATCGTGGCGATTTTCTTAATTATTTCACTTGGGGCAGAGACAACTATAGAATGAGTTCTGATGTCAGCTTGAACAGTGATTGTTTCTGAAGAAATAATTTTTTCATTGTTGTTATTTTGACCTTCTCTTTGATCGGAGTTATTTCTATTAAAGTTTCTCCCAAAAGATGTTCTCGGGAAGTTATTTAAATTGTTTGTATTGTTTTTATTTTGAGCAGGATTGAACATCGCATTGATGAGGGTGGCCATTTCTTCAGGATCGGCGTTGCGAAGCGAGAGCACTTCTATGACGGTTTTGTCTTCGCTGACCGCGTCTAGATCCGAGATCAATTCATCGATGAGTTTGAGCGTATTTTCTGAACCACGGACGACAACTGAATTGGTGGTTTCATCAGCAACGACCATCACCTGTTCGTTATTGAGGTGCACCTGTCCGCTGCCCTTGTCGTCATTTTTAGGGGTTTCGCCATTGCGCATTTCCATCATACGTTGCATAAATCCTCCTGAGTTTCCATTTCGACCAGAAGCATTTTTCTTATCTTTGGAGGAGCTTTCTGTGCTGAATAATTTCTCTATAATTTCGGCCATACCACTTGCTTTTGCAAAATGCAAGGAAAACACCACGACCTTAGAGTTTTCTACGACAGACGTATCCAGTGCCGTAATGACTTTTAATATTCTTAGAACGTTAGCTTTGGTATCTGTCAAGATAAGGCTGTTGCTATTTTCATTGGCACTCAATGAGGTATTTGAGGGTAATAAAGGTGTCAGATTTTTTACCAATTCTTTGACTTCAAGGTATTTGACGGGAATCACTTGAGTGACAAGAGTATCATCATTTTGGACTAAATTTGGATCGCTACCTTTAATGACAGGAATAGCATTTTCTTTTGCATCTCCTTGTGAAACAATGACGAGAGCTTCCCCTTTGCGTATGACACCATAGCCTTTAGTGTTTAAGACAGTGCTCAGAATCTGAATGGCTTCTTCGCGATTGACTTCTCTATGACTATACATATCGACAGTGCCTTCAACTTCAATATTTTTTATGATCACAAAATCTCCGCTTTTGGAAAAGTATTCTAATATAGTGTTTAGCGGTACATCTTTGAAATTAAAACGCAGGCCAGATTTAATGTTCTCCTCCGAGTGGAGGTGTAAACACAGAACTGCAACAACAAGTAGCATCATGGTGAGATTTTTCATTTGAGTTCCTTGGTACGACGAGATTTCAAGCGCATTAAAAGCTCTTGTTGTTTTGAATTGAGAGTAGAGGGGGTGTTCACCTCAGCTTGATCGTTCGCGATAGAAGAGGTCTTTGTGTTTGAACTGACGTTTATAGGCATGGGTTCTTTTTTATCGTGATTGATTTTCCAGGTTTGATTTTCAATTTTTTCGATGCTAGAGCCAACGGGCAGAACAAATTCGAGATCATTATTTTGAACAATAACTTCACTTACACTGGCCGATTTAAAAATCAGATCATCGATCCGTTCATTTAATTTAAAAATTTGGAGATTTTTGCTCTGATTGACCAGGAATAAATGAGTTTGATTTTTCTCAATTAAAACGCCAACTAAATGATAAGAGATGGTAGGTTCCAAGATCGTGCTGTGGTTATTTTTTTCATTGATCACATTGTTGATAGAGCTTTTAACGTCATTTGAGTCAGAGGCAGTTTTGGAAATATCCTGATTTGAAAAAATATTTTTAGAGTGCAAATTTTTAAATTTTTTAATATCTAAAGACTCGGCAAAAATGCTCCTTACGAGCAACAGGCAAACTAAAAGGACAGTTGCCTTCATGGATTACGCTCATTTTGATGATTGATTAGGCAACTAAAGCGCAGGTTTAGCAATAAATCGTGTCCGTGATCATTTTTTGAAATCAACTCGCAACGTTCTAGGGCAATGCCTATTTGAGCTTGACGCATGTTCAAAAGAAACTGAATGATCTGATCAAAAGTGCCCCTTGCATTTAAAGTGCAAATTAAATGTGGAGGTTTTATTTTGCTTGGCTTAGACAATTCAGGCTTGACTCTTTCTATGTTGAGCTGGGATTTTTCTCTCCAATCGTTGACGCATGTGAGCAGTGCATTTTCGTAACCAATTTCGGGTAGCATAACTGCCTGAGCACGATTCCAGTATTCATTGGAAATAGCCTTGCGTTCAAGTAATAAGCTCGCTTTGCTAAGTTTTGATTCAAGCTCAGAAATTTCATCAGTTTTACGTTGCCATAATTCGTAGATGGGCGTGATTACGAAACGATCTATGATCAGTAGGCTTAATAAGCCAACGGTTGTAACCAATAAGATGCGCTCTCTGGGCATGTGGTTGAGTCTCAAAGTTTACTCCAACTGAAACGTATGGAGAAGGTCAGTGGAGATTCACCTTGAACTTGCAATACCTCCAAGTTGCTGATGTGAGAGTCTGCTTGCATTTTTTTTAGTATGGTTAACCATACGGTATTATTTTTAGTCATGCCAGACAAGTTGATTTTATTCTTGTCTTTAAGATCAAAGGATTTGAGCCATGCTTGACCTTGTTCGGGGAAAATTGCGCTGATCTGATCGAGTGAGTTTAATTCAATGGGGCTTCCATTTGTCCAATCACGATAGGATTGCAATTTTTCTTGTTGAATTTGCAGTTGGGTCACACTGGGTTGAATTTCCAACCATTGCGCGTTGAGCTCTTGAAGTTTTTTATTTTTAAAATAAAGTAAAAAAGCAATCGAGCTGCTGATCAAGATTGCAACAGAGAGAAGCAAGGTCCATGTTTTAAAAGATTCTTTTTTTAACCAATGAATTGTGTTTGGCTCAATTGGGTTTAAAAAATTTAATTGCGATTTGAAGTTCAACTCCGGTTGTGAGAGGGTGACGTCACAGCCGAGAGCTTTGAAGTTATCTACTAAAATCTGCGTCCAATCATCAGGCTTGGCTGTGGTGAGAGCGATGGGAAGGAGTGAGGAGGTCGTCTCTGGTTGTAATGTTGCCAATAGTTGCCTCAATTCAGAAGAAACTGAATCGCGATTTTCTAGGAGAACAACCGACATTTTCTTAATGGCTGGCGGATGCAATTTTGCGATATTCAATTGCGTGTTGTTGTGTTGATACACTTGCAAGTGTTCGCAATCAAGAGTGGGTTTTAATAAGGCTTGTTTTGGTAGAAGAGCAGTGATCTTAGCATTTAGCAATTGACATAAATTTTGTATACTGTTGAGTTTTGTTTTGGCGATGGCAAACAGGCAGGATTGATCATGGGGTAGATCAGGGCTATGAATTAAAACTCGATCATTTTGATGGAGTGGAATGAATTGATCGGCTTGCAGCATAAGATAGGAGTGCACATACTCGGCATTAAGGTTTTGAAATTCAATTTCCTGCTGAAACAATTGCTGCGAGGGTATTGAAATAACACAACGTGAATAAGGTATTTTTTCGCTTTCAAAAAAAGATTTAAGCTCACGAGCACTTTCAGGTATGTTTTTATGCCATTGCTCGACTTCAAAAGTTTTTTCAGAAAAACAAAGCGGTGAGTTTTCGGAAACAAGAAGTGCATAACGAAAAAAATGCTCATCCAATTCGAGAATCAATAAAGGAAACTTCCAGCTATGAGAAGATTTCAATGGATAACCTCGCGTAGCTCTTGAGCCAAGGGCCAACCTAAATGGCTGCGGTTTTCTCGCCATAGTAGTTTAACATCATCGGCTTGAGACTGAATGACGAAATAGGTTCTGATAAGGCCCTTGTCTTGTTTGCCTAAACTGACAATATCGGCAGAGTAAGTTCGGCTAGTATGTGTTATATAAGGGCCTAGAGCAATGACCATTTGCCTACCTAATAGTTCATCAAGCCATAGAATATCTTGATTGCGATCGCTATTTTGAGTGCGAAATGAAATGATTTGTTCTGCGAAGTCAGTGGTCATTCCCGGCAAACAAATTAGAACCTCAATGGGAGCACTTAGAATATTCACCAAACCTTCGAGTTTTTTTTGATCAGGCATGCTAATTCCGTCAATAAAGGTGGTGTATTCCTCTGGAGTAATGCCAATGACAAGGGCCAATTCAAGCAGACTTTTAATTTGCGCCACATTGCCAATGCGATTGAATAATTCAGCACCTCGTTCGTCACCAAAGGTGGAAACCAAATGGTTTCGCATGGCATTCATTTCGTCTATTTCGATACGTTCAGAACCATCCATGCGTGTATTCGGTTCTGAAGTGAATAGGGTCAAATACTCTAAGAGACCCAAATTCAATTGGCCATCTTGATTATCATTGGGTAAAGTTGAGTCGGCGTTGTCCTCATTGTCATTCAATACGCCATTTAAATTGAAGTCTTCTCCGTAAATCATGCTCAAGTCAATAGATCTAAGCATTTTTAATTCGTATAAACTTTCGAAGGCTGCATTCTTGCAGGAGTAGGCAGGCGTTAAGGATAAGTAGTAGGAAGACTCAGCGCCTTGATTTGAGGTGGCGTCATCTTTATCGCGCCAGTCGATGATGGCATCAACCTGAGATTCATCGATGCCCGGTAATTTTAGCAACATTTCTTTTGTCGCCGTGTTGATATTTAACTTGGAGGCTTCATCGACAAGCCCATAGTGATAGACTTTATGATCCTGTTCATTTGAGTTTCTGCCAAGCACCCAAGATTTGGCATTTCCGATCACTACAGCCTCGCATTCATAGAGGGCGCTATCTGGAGTAGAGAGAGTTGAAGTCGCTTGTTTAACAATGAGTTTGAAGTAATTTAACATACCTTCATTTGCGAGTGTTGATTCACGACCGGCACTATAGTGAGAAGCTGCCTGAATGTCCATTCTGGCGCTCTGTCCAAAGCTCAAGGCGAGGCTGGTCATGATGAGTGCTAGCCAAAGAACGACAATCATGGCGAGGCCTCGATCAGAGTCAATCCGTCAAGTTCTGATTGTTTTTGGTCAATGGGAACAAAGAGTTCAAAATGGTGTTGAAGTCCATGCTGATTCCAAGTGATGTGAATGACGAGGGCATAAGGAAGTGATGCTTCTAATAGGCTATTATAGGTGTTTTGTTCGCCTTCATCGCATAAATAGGTGATGGTAAAGGTTTCAACGTGTTCGAGTAGAACTTGTTGTTCAAAGTCTGTATCAATAGATGGTAGTAAATTTTTTTGAGAAAGTCTCAATAACTGGTACTGGGATTGAAGTTCAGACTCTTGCAATTGATAGCTGATTTTCTGATCATTAGACCAAGGTGCTTCCTCAGTTATCTTTCCAGAAGATGTTGAAAAACTTAAGTTTGAAATGTCAGGATTCAACTGCTCACCTAAGAGTGGCAATTGCAATTGAGTGTTACCGATCCTGATGTTTTGTAAGTCATTTTGAAAAACTCGCTTCAATTGTCGTTTTACGGCCACGACATCAGATTGATTTTGGCTCTGTGCTGTTAAGTTTATTGCAGAAAAACAGACGGAAGATAAGGCCGTGCTCAAGGTTAAAAAAATAGTGGCAGCTATGATCACTTCTATTAAGGTAAAAGATGTTGTTGAAGAATTCATTGGGCTTTCAGTGTGCTCAAACTCACACTGCGCCAATCGCCTTGCAGTGGGTATTGTACCGTGACGGTGATTTGATTCATGTCGGCTACCAACCAGTTTTCTATATTTAAATTCCAGCGATAGTCGGGATACTCAGGTTCAAATGTTCCATTTGAGATTTCGAGTTCATTATTGGGATCATTTAATTTGCGATTGAGCAGATTCTCAGCAAGATCAAGAGCTATTTGTGAACGAGCGGCAGAGAGTTCAACTCGTTGGCATAATAAAACCGCTTCAATGGAAACAGGAACAATGATAGCTATCAGCACCATGGTGATGATAGCTTCTATGAGAGTGAATGGATGAGTTTTGAGAGTCATATTGAATCTTTAAAAACATCTAATCTCAGGCATAGTTGCAAGGGATCCCAGTCTAATTGTATTGTATCAGATTGAGGCTGAGATAGTTGCAATTGTTGTATTGAACTTTCAAAACTGCCATCGGGAAAATAAGTTGCAATGATAAAGGTATCTGAAGCTGTAATTGAGCTTATTTCTTGCTGTTGTGGCAGTGAGTAAGTGAATGAAACTAGAGGGTTTGAGTCGTCCGACTCAAGGGAGGTTATGCCATAGGTATGTTCTATTTGATTCGTCCAGAGTGTTAACGTTATAGATTTAGACATCGCTATTTCTCTAGCTAGTTTTGACACCGCAATGAGATCACGTGCGCTATCTTTAAGTTGCACGGCCTTGCCAAATTTCATGAGAGAAGGAGCTGCAATAGCGAGTAAAGTGCAAAGCAGGGTCATGGTGAGGATGATTTCAACGAGAGTGAATTTTGATAGTTTCAAGTTTAGTAATTTGTAATATCGTCTTCTGTTCCAACCCTACCATCAGGACCGGGCGAGGCTAAGTCGTAACTGTTGAGATTGTGTTTGCCAGGATACTCATAGCTATAGTCTTTGCCCCATGGGTCGAGCGGAAGTGAATTTCCCTTGATATAAGGCCCTTTCCAATTTGGAGTATTGTCGGGTGCTGTAATCAAGGCGTTCAAGCTTTCAGAGCTGTCTGGATAGCGACCATTGTCAATCTCAAAGGCATCTAAGGCTGTTTCAAAAGTGGATAACTGAGTCTTGGCGGCAGTTTGATTCGCTTGTTCGGTACGACCCGCAAATTTGGGAACAACAATAGCTGCTAAGGTTCCCAATATCACAAGCACGAGTAAGATTTCAACTAGAGTGAACGTTCGATGTTTTATTTGCATTTGTTTTCTCATAAAATGATGATTATTGAATATAGTCTTGAATTGAAAAAATGGGAACCACCATGCCAATGAAAATGATGCCTATGATGGCAGCGATGACAATCAGCATGAGCGGTTCAATAAGTGATACGGCTGTTTTTAGTGAACGGTCTAGTTCTTTTTCATTGCTTTCAGCAAGTCGGATGAGCTCTAGATCCAATCGACTTGATTCTTCAGCAACTGCGATGATTTCGAGACAGGAACGGTCAAAAAGTTTTTGTGGGATTTTGCTTGAGTGATTCAAACATTTAGCCAAAGATTCTCCTTGTCGCAGACGGTCGATGGATTGATTCATACTTGCTACCATAGTATTAAAGCTCAATGCCTGACGTGAGATTTCAATGGACTCTAGCAAGGGCACTCCTGCTTGTAGAAGTGTTCCTAACGTTCTGCAAAATCTTGATAAAGAGAGGCGTAGTAATATTTTCCCAATCATGGGCGTGTTGATCAAAATAGGCTCCCAGTGCCGTTTCCCATGTTCACTTGAAGCCCAACGATTGAGAAAAATCATGGGTACAATGATCGCAATGAGCAGCCACAATCCATAATCTCTAATAACTTCACTGACATGTACAATGATTAGGGTTAGGGCAGGTAAGTCTGAACCAAATCCAGAAAATATTTTTTGAAAACGAGGGATGAAAAAAACCATGAGGAAAATGAGCACGCCTGCGGATAAAGTGGCCAATAAGATCGGATAAATTGAGGCTGTGATCACTTTGGAGCGAATTTCCTTTTCGCGTTCTTTAAAGTCAGCTATTTGCTCTAATACTTTTCCTAAAAAACCGCCAGCCTCTCCTGCCTGTACCATAGCGATAGTTACTTTAGGGAATAAGTTTGAAGAGGTGGACATTGCTGCGGCCAGAGAATGTCCTTCGGATACTTTTTGGTGCAATTCCTTCCATTTTGATTTTGCAAGTTCACTGGAAGATTCTGTGCAAAGCAATGATAGCGCTTGGCTAAGAGGCACTCCCGCAGTGAGTAGGTTTGACAATTGTCTTAGAAAACGTTCGATCTCATCAAAGGATAGTTTTTGGGGGCTGAAAAGTGACGTGTTTTTAGATTGTTTGTCCTGCTCAAGATCCAGAAAAATGGTTTTTTTGCCTTGATCGGTTAATGATTTCAGCGCGTCTTGACGACTGTTGGCCTCCAGTCTACCGCTGGTGATTTTTCCATCCACCAGAACTTTGTATTGATAAACTTCGCTCATGCTGAGGGTTGATCGGAGGGTAGTGTGGACAAGCCGTCATCTCGAGTGACTCTTAGGAGTTCCTCTAAACTGGTCATGCCCATTTTTAGCAATCTCCTACCATCTTCAGCCAAGGAGATGAGGCCTTTTCCCTTGCTCAATTGTCTTAATGCAGAAGCGCTGCTTTGTTCCAAAATTTTCTGGCGTAGCTCATCGTCCAATTGCAATAGTTCGAATACGGCTTGTCTGCCTTGATACCCAGTTTTGAAACAATGGTCACAGCCTTCTATTGAAGCTTGGTAAAGGTGGTCTTCCTGATTCAAATTTAAAATTTGTTTTGCAAATGCAGAGTGAGGGTTTGAGTCGGGTTGTTTGCAATGCTGGCAGAGTAGGCGCACCAAGCGCTGGGCGATGACGGCCTCGAGGGAGGATGCCACCAGATAGGGGGCGACCCCCATGTCAATCAAGCGGTTGATGGCGCTAGGTGCATCATTGGTATGTAATGTGGAAAATACAAGGTGTCCTGTCAGAGAAGCTTGCACGGCTATCTTGGCTGTTTCGGAATCTCGTATCTCACCGATGAGTATCACGTCGGGGTCATGTCTTAGGATCGATCTTAAACCCCTTGCAAAAGTCAAACCAGTTTTTTCTGACACCTGAATTTGATTGATGCCTGTGATATTGTATTCTACGGGGTCTTCAATGGTGATGATTTTTCGATATTGATCGTTGATTTCAGCTAAGGTGGCATATAGAGTTGTGGTCTTGCCGCTTCCAGTAGGCCCTGTCACCAATATGATGCCGTGTGGTAAACCTAGTAACCTGCGCATTTTCGCTTCGTCGTTTGAACCCATTTTAATATCGCTTAAGCGCAAACTTTGGCTAGATTGTCGCAGCAGCCTTAAAACAAGTGCTTCTCCAGCTAGCATTGGAATCACTGATACCCTCACATCGGCTTGTTCGCCCTTTAGTTTGAGTTTAATTCGACCATCTTGAGGAAGCCGCTTTTCGGCAATATCGAGTTGACTGAGTATTTTTATCCTAGAGACAATAGCCGCCTGATAATGCCGCAAGTCTTCTGGAACGGGAACGGCTCGTAAAACCCCATCGATTCTATACCGAATGCGGAATTCATTTTCAAAGGGTTCAAAATGAATGTCAGTCGCTCTGAGCTCTATGCCATCACATAAAACTTGATTCACAAATCTTATGATAGAGGCGTCTTCAGCCGCTCGGTCCAGATCACCTTCGTCAGGTTGTTCATCAACAATTTGCAAACTGTCCGTTCTCAGTTCATCCAAAGTGTCTGCGCCTACCCCCAGTGAACGCTTGATTTCTCGTTCGATGTGAGCTTCGGGTGCGAGCACGAGTTTGAACTTAGTGCCTGTCAATGCCGTTAACTGTTGAATGCCATCCTGTCGAAAGAGTTTCGAGGTTGCTATCTCGACATGGTGCTCTAATTTTTTTAGTGGAAGGAGTTTTTCTTTTAATAAGATTTTTATAGGAAAACTTTTTAATAGCTGGGGCTCGATGTGAGGATTTTCTAAACTGTCAAATTTGAGTCTGTACTCTTTGGCAAGCCATTGCAGCAGGGTGTATTCCAGCTCTTGATTTGAATAAATTTTCTCTTCTAGCGATTTGGAAAAATGGTTTAAGTCTAGGCGTGAAAGTTTCTGCTGCGCGAGCAAATACTCTAAACCGAGATGGTTTGACATGAAGTTAGTTTATTTTTTGTATTTAATCGATAAGTCCAGATAACACTAATGTGGCTTCCTGCTCGATAGTTAAAACTGACTTTAGTTGTTTTTGAGCTTCATTTAGTTTATGTGCTAAAGTTTCTTTATAAGCCCTAAACGCGTCCAATTTACTTTTGATCGCATCTGGAGACTTCACTTCATGTTCAAGCGCCTCTTTGAGAGCCTTCAACTCTGGGGCTTGATTGCTTTCCATTTGCTGACGCATTTGCTCAAAACGATCTCGGCGTTGATTATTGTCTTGGTTATCACGGTTAGCATCACTTTCGTCAATTCTAGGTCGCCCCCTTCGCATCATGCCGCCGCCAATGGCACTCATTCGAGATTGAGATCGTAAAGATAAAACCTGCTGAATCATTGGGCCGATTAAATCCCACTCTTCAGTAGTGCTCTTGAGTTTTTCTTTTATCCCTTCAAGCATTCGAGAGTCCATCGTTTTTTGCAGGTCTTTATTGGCATCAGTTGGCTCTTCGCAGTGAACGAATGAAAAAATGCTGAATAAAATAAATATAAGGGCGAATTGAGATGCTTTTTTCATAAAAGAGTTCCTGATAGATAACTGGAGTGACGCATAAGGTTTATCCTTGTTACAGAGTGTTTAAAAAAAATAAAATCACAGCGTTAAATCATGAGAAAGGTACATTATGACCAAATACAATGAGGTTTTAAAGCTCAGTCTTTTAAGCTTTATTTATCACCACTTGAACGTGAAATGAACCACAAGATGCTGCAATTCGTGTATTTCAGCGTTTCATGGGGACAGCTATGGCCTCGATAAGGCAGGTTATGAGGATTCCTCTTAAAAACTCATGACGCACCCATGAGCTAAATTGACGTTTCTTAAAAGTCTTTGTATAAAAGTAATGAGTGAGGATAAAATTTATATGCGTCAATTAAAAAAAAATAAGAAAAATTGAAAAGTGATACTTATCAAACTCGCGTGAGTCTACTTGAGAAATTACATGATCGTAATGATGAGGGAGCATGGCATGAGTTTGTGTTGAATTACCGACCTTACATTCATGTGGTGATCTATCGAATGGGCGTGAGTTCCAATGATGTAGATGATTTAGTGCAAGGCGTATTGATGAAACTGTGGGATAAGCTGCCCGACTTTATTTATGATAAGACCAGTCGATTTAGAAGTTATGTTGCTACGATCACCAAGAATCACGTTTTGGACTACATCAGGAGTCGCAAGGCTGAATTGCAGCGTTATGATAAAAAAAAACAGGAACTCATGCACAATGATTTATTGCAAATTCAAGTTCCGGAAGTAGATGAAATTGTAGAGCGCGAATGGGAGTTGTTTATCGCAAATTTAGCTTTAAATAATATTCGAGATTCGTTCAAAGCTGAAGCCATAATTGTTTTTGAGAAACTTTTAAATGGTGAAAAGGCTCAAGAGATAGCAGATGAACTTGGGCTAAAAAAAAACACGGTTCACCAAATGGGCCTGCGTGTTAAAAACAAGATGATTGCCGAAATCATTCACTTGAAAACGCAAATGGAATGAAGTCTATTTGATGATAAAAACACCTTGAGAGTCTAAGTACTGTGTTCCTTTGATGGGGGCCATCCCGTGAAGGTGCAGTTCATGTAATTCCAAACTATCCAAAATGGTTCTGTTGGGCTCAAAAATAATAATAGTTTCTATTCCAGTGGAACCCTCTAGGTTAAGAATGGCACCATTGTCCTCCATAGAGTATTTGATCTGAATGGTGGCCCTTGGATTAAGGGTTAATAGCAGTGCTTCAATCAATTCCAGATGTCTTTTGATCGGATGGTGATAATGATGGCTACAGATGATATGAAACTTGAGCCAATCCCAATGTTTGTATTTGACGGGTTCTTGCAGCAATTTTATGATGTCGCCAATATGTAATTTTTTATTTGGAAAGAGCTCCTGATATTTTAGCGAAAGTTTCAGCAATTCTTTGCTCCAATTGTCATCGCCACTTTTGGAAAAAGCTTTAGACGCAAGCTCAAAGTCGAATCTAATAAAATGCAAGTAACCCATGAACAACCATGCATTCTCAGAATTAGGTTGATATTTTAGCACCTCCAAGGTGTAATTGACAGCGGCTTCGTAGTTGTGTGAATTGAAGAGTCGAAAAGTGGGGGCCAACAAGATTTTATGTCTAGTCTCAGGGTTTTGTTCCGTTGCAAGAATGCTTTCAATTGAGTTGATGATGCCAGCTTCCATTTCAACACGATACTTTTTAGCGTTTTCGTAAAGAGAGAGCAGGTCTTCTGCTTTTTGTCGATCAACTTGAGCTCTGGTTTCACTTGACTTTACTTTCTCAATAAAGAGCAGAGCCGCAGTGCTGATGAGCAAGCTAAAGAAAAAGGTCAAGTTGCAGATGAGGCGATGTCTTTGATAAAGCAACCTTAAGTGTGTTAAGAAACTGGCCTGTTCGGCTTGAGTGGGGAATCCATCGCAATAAAGTTGTACATCTTTTTTTAAATCGAGAACAGATTGATAACGATCTGTTGGGTTCTTGGACATAGCTTTGGAGATGATGCTATTTAGGCGTGCATGGGTTTTTGATTTTTCGATCAAACTGACCTCTCCAGCTAGCGTTCTACGAAAGATCTGGTCAACGGAGTCTCCTTCAATGGGGATTTTTTTATACAACATGCAGAAAAGTAGCGCTCCCAATTGATAAATATCGGTAAAGCGGCCTAGGTTTTGCTTTGGGGCTAATTGTTCTGGAGCAATAAATCCAGGAGTTCCTTTGATGCGAAATGTACCACTTATCGACTTTTCTCGCCACATTTGGGCTAGACCCCAGTCTAATACCAGAACTTTAGAAAATAATCCAATGTGAATGTTTTCAGGCTTGATGTCCAAATTGAGCACACCTTTGCTGTGTGCAAAGGCAATGGCATCGCAAACTTGAAGAAAAATCTCAAGTTTTATGGGCTTCGTGCTTTTGAGCAAGTCTTTTAAGTTGCCTTCTTGGACCCATTCCATCGTGAAAAAGGGCTCGTTTCCGATCAAGCCAATATCATAAACGGGGATGATATTTGGATGCTGCAAAGAGGTCAAAAGCCTCGCTTCTCTTAGAAAATGCTCATAATCCTGAGTGCTTTTTTTAATAGGTTTTGCTAGGGCAATGAATCTAGCCGTGTGTTGATCATAAACTCTTTCAACAGTTTTTTCCCCGCCTTCGCCTAATTTGGTGTTGAGGGTGTATCTTGAACCAGCTTGTTTTAGACTTAAAAGTATTGGATATAACGTTTCTTCAGCTTCTTGATAGATCTTTCCCAGTTGATTGTTCCAGTTGACAATCAACTTATTGGGATCGAAATTAGATTCTTGTGACATGGACAACGCTGAAATTTAAAGTTGAACGCAAAGTCGCAAAGTTTATTTTAAAGTTTAAGATTTAGGCAAAGCGATGATAACGGTGGTTCCCTTGTCTAAATCACTGGAGATTTCGATTTTACCTTTGTGGCATTCGACAATTTTTTTACAAATAGTGAGGCCAAGGCCATGACCATCGATGTTTATGCCGTGAAAACGAGTGAAAGCTTGAAATGGATTATTGTTTTTGTCGAGATGAAACCCCGCACCATTATCTTTTACCGTGATGCGCTGATAGTTTTCGTCCTCTGTGGTTGAAATATCAAGTTGAAGAGGGCGCTTAGGGTCCGAATATTTAATGCAATTTGAGATCAAATGTTTGAGCAGAATTTTTAAGGTATCTGCCTCTGAATAGACGGTGCTTAAAAGGGTTAAATTAACTCTCGCATTGACGGCTTTGAGTTGAGTTTTATTTTCTTGTAAAATTTCGTCTATAAGTCCTTTTAAAGATAAATGTTTTTTAAAGATAGTTTTCTTATTGCCTTCAGACAATTGAAGTAAATTATCCACGAGTGAGCACAATTTTGCAGAGGAGCGCGAGATGCGATAGGAAAGCTCTTCATTGTCCAGACTGCTGCCATCTAGCATGTGCTGAGCCAAGTTTTTCATAGCCAAGGATGGAGCCTTGAGGTCATACGCAGCCATGTAGGCGAATTGTTCCATTTCCAAGGCATGAAGTTCAGCACGTTTTCTTAAGTTTTTCAATTCCAGATGAGTTTTAATACGAGCTAACACTTCTGGCTTTCGAAAGGGTTTGGTGATAAAATCAACCCCGCCGTATTCAAAAGACATCAGGATGTTTTTTGTGTCATTGAGCGTGCTTATAAATAAGATGGGAATGTCTGCCGTTTTGGGGTTTTTCTTTAGCGCTTGAGCGACTTCATGACCAGAAAGTTTTGGCATCATGATATCGAGCAAGATGAGATCGGGGCAAATCTTGGGGATGCCCTCTAGAGCATCTTCACCATTGAGGGCTGAGGCTGTTTTGTAACCCTCTTTTTTTAGCAGTGTGGTGATGATAAATTGATTATTGGCATCATCATCTACGACAAAAATTGTGGCGTCATTTGGAATCATAGCGTAAAAGCATAGTGTTGCTGTTTTTAAAGCAAGTTGTTTAAAAATTCCATAAGAGCAGTGGCTTCAATGGGATTTGGGCAGTTGGCAAATCGCGATCAGGGATTGTCCGAAAGGCAAGGGGAGGTATTTCTCTAATTTCAATAAGGGCAACAAAAACTCTATCATTTTCATGTCGCTTGATTTGATTCTCGGATTCTTAAGCAAACGTCCTTTTAAGAACCAACCAAAAGCTGAGATGCGATTGAAATACTTGGTTTTGATCACTTCAAGACCAGCCTTTTCCAATTTAAAGTGAAGTTCTTTGCGTGTGTAGCGTCTAAAATGACCGGCCTGTTTATCCATTGCCCCATATAAAAAAGGGTGAGCTGGCACCAATAAAGTGAATTTTGTTTGTTCATGCATAACTTCGGAGATGTTTTTCAATGCGAGTTCATCATTTTCGATATGCTCCAAAACATTGATGCAGATAATGTCGTCGAATTGTTTTGAACGATAACTTTCCGTCGATAATTTGGTTAAATCGGCAAAATCTATTCCAACATGGGGCAGGGTAAATTTGGCTTTTAACTGATCTAAAAAAATAGGTTCGTATTCGGTCAAAAGCAGCTCTTCAAAATCAAGGAAAAACTCAGATATATTTCCGGTTCCGGCACCAATTTCCCAAAGCTTTTTGCGTTTCAATTCTGAAGCAAATTGCGAGATCATCCAAGCATTGAACTTTTTGCTTTCACCTATGCTTTCAAGGGCTTCAGAAATCCATTGGGTTGATTGATTCACAACTATATCCTTAAATAAGAAATCTTTCTTTAAATATTCTCAGAAAAACCCCAATGATATGGTAAGGACGGATTTTTTTGCCTTCTTCATAAGACCTTCCGTAGTAAGAAATGGGCACTTCATAAAAGGACTTCCCTTTTTTTACTGCTTTGCATAAAATTTCAGCTTGTTGACTCCAACCATCTTCTACAAGGTTGGATGGGTTCACCAAAGAACGGTTGTAGCATAAATAACAGGAATAGATGTCGGTGAAAGTTGTGTTGTATAAAATATTAAAAAATAAAGTGATCAAATGGTTGCCAATTTTATTATAGAAATAGGCCACACGTGTAACTTGAGGGGCGATGAAGCGACTGCCATAGACCACATCAGGTTTAAATTTAAGTAGAACATCCATGAGCTTTGGAATTTCGTGAGGGTCATACTCCAAGTCGGCGTCTTGAAACAAAACGTAATCTCCATTGCAGTGCTTTAATCCTTCTCGAACGGCACCACCTTTGCCCAAATTTTTCTCGAGAGGGATGAACTTATTGTATAAGTCTTCTCTTGATTCGAGCAGTTTCTTTGTTTGATCGGTTGAGCCATCATCTATGACTACAATTTGAACTTCAACCTCATGGGATGGAATTGAATTGAGTGTCTCAAGGAGCTCAATGATGGTGCTTTCCTCATTGTAAGCTGGAACTAGTAGACTAAGAATCATTTCAGTTGGATATTACTATTTTTAAGAGGTAGTTATACTGCGAACCCAACTTCAAGCAATCTTAACTATTGGAAATTTCATTTTTGGAATCTGAGCCTAAAATTTGTCTTATCACGCCACCGTCGATATTTTTATTGGACGAGCGTGTTTTTCCAAACTTGGGAATTTTAAAAGTGGCTGCAGTTTTAGAGCAAGAAGGCTACCGTGTTGATGTTTTAGATTTATCGGGAATAGAAAATTTTATTGAAACACTTGAGTATTATCAGGAGTTGAATAAAAATCTTGTTTTTGGCGTAACGACGACTACACCTCAGTTGCCGGCAACCTCAAAAATAATCGATTGCATCAGGAAGAACTCTCCAAATGCAAAAATCATATTGGGGGGACCGCATGTTACTTTAGCTGTATCGGCCTATAAATTAGAATCAAAAAACTCCATAGAAGGCAGAGCTCATCGTTCGATGCAACAATTGCTCAACCTTGCTGACGTCATTGTGGCGGGGGATGGTGAGATGGCTATTTTTGAAGCTATCAAACCTGATACAAAAGGTTTAGTTGATGCCGATGAACCAAAGTTGGGTTTGTTTATGAATAATAAAGTATATGAAACCATGCCCTATCCGGCAAGGCATTTGATAGACTTAACTACCTACAAATATAAAATTGAAGACAATTCCAGCACGAGTTTGATTGCACAACTAGGCTGTCCCTTCCATTGTGGTTTTTGTGGTGGGCGCAACTCTAAATCGCTACGTTACATTCGGTCGAGAAGTAGAGAGTCGATTATTGATGAAATTAGATTGCTGCATACCACGTATGGTTACACAGGTTTTATGTTCTACGATGATGAGCTCAATGTCAATAAAGGCATGGTTAGTCTCATGCATGGAATTGCTGACTTGCAGCAAGAGTTAGGTGTCGAATTTAGACTGAGAGGTTTTATTAAATCAGAGTTATTTACAGACGAACAAGCAGATGCTATGTATAAAGCAGGCTTCCGTTGGTTGTTAACGGGTTTTGAATCTGGCTCACCGAGAATTTTGGAAAATATGAAAAAGAGAGCTACGCGCGAGGACAACACAAGAACGGTCGAGATAGCAAAGAGAAACAAGTTGAAAGTGAAGGCTTTGATGTCGATTGGTCACCCTGGAGAAGATGAAAGAAGCATCTTGAATACAAAAGATTGGCTGATAGAAGTGAAACCAGATGATTTCGATTGTACCATCATTACGACTTACCCTGGCACTCCCTACTATGATGAAGCCTTGCAATTGAACTCAAAAGAAAATATCTATACCTATACCTCAAGCAATGGCGATCGTTTGCATGCTTATGATTTAGATTTCACACAGACAGAAGACTATTACAAAGGGAACCCTGATGGTGGTTACCGTGCCTATGTTTTTACCGATGCTTTGAGCTCAGAAGACATTGTCTCTTTGCGAAATGAAGTGGAAACCTCTGTTAGAAAGACATTGAATATTCCGTTTAATCCGGGTGGAAAAACGGTTCGTTTTGAACATAGTATGGGAATGAGTGGACCGACATTGCCTGAATTTATATTGAGAAAAACAAATTAACGCAAGTTAACACAAGAATTCTGAATCAATTTCAATAAAGATAATCTGAGTGCCTGAAATGTCAAAGAGTAAGACGGTAATGCAGTTTTTAGCGCGGAATGAATGGTGGGTGTTTATTCCACTAGCGTCATTAACTCATTTAACATTTGCTTTAAACACGGTTTTTTTTGGTGATGAAAAAGCGAGTCTTTTAAATGACAGTTGGTGGATTCACAGTTTGGCAAAGTCGTACCTTGAAACAGGCAGCATGACAATCAATGGTGAGTATACTTTGTACCAATTCACTCTTTATCCGTTTCTGATTTCAATTTTTTATAAATTATTTGGTGTTGATCCAAGATGGGTGCTCGGATTTCAAATCTCAATGAGCATTTTATTTGTGTCCATTTTTGTGAAAAGCACGAGAAGACTTCTGGGTTCATGGCGATGGTTGCTAGGAGTGTGTCTTTGTTTTGATGTGCATCTACTATTGTATAGTACCTGTCTGTTAACTGAGTTGTGGGTTGCGTTGGGGTGGTTGATTGCCTTATGGAGTCTATATAACTTTCAAATAAAAAAATCTTGGCTTTGGTGGAGTGTCGCTATCTCTGTTCTTACGATTGTTGCCAACATAAAACCATTGGCTTTATTTTTGCCGTTATTCATTTGTTTTGGATTGAGTTTGGTGAATAGGGAATCTTTGCTGTTTCGATTAAAAATGATCGGACTAGCTCTCGTCTTGTACAGTTTGGGCATGATGCCGTTATTGATTAGGAATTATGAGATAAGTGGAAAGTTCCCATTGTTTACGACAAATTCGGCATTAGGGGGATGGTATTACAACATACCTTACGCCCGTTCCATCCTTGAAGCGAAAGATGTCTACGAAATGCGTATTGATAACGTTGAATTGATGAGGCAGCATCTTATTGCACAAGGGCGTCAGATTGAGCCGATATCCAGAGACTTAGCTTTGGGAAGACATAGTCATCGCATTGCATTAGGTTTAGATGAATTTGAATACTCTGTTGTCGCCAACCAAATGATTAAAAAGTATCTCGACGAACATTTTTTTGAGTACACACTATTGCACATTAAAAGTGGTTTTGAGATTTTTACCGTCAGCAATTTATCGTGGTTTAAATTGGCTTTTGAACATTATGAAGCAATGTCTTTTAATAAAGTGTCGGCAAATGATTTACTCGCATGGTGGCGCAATTCCGACTCTCAACTGTGGTTTTTTTTAACGCGAATTTATGAATTGGCCTTCACAGGTCTATGCTTAGGTTTGGCGATTATAGGCTTTTTGATAAGATCAACACAAAGAAAAATGGATTTCTTTTACTGGGCATGTTGGTTGATCATTATTTATGTGATTTTGGTAACGGGAGTTAATGTGTGGGGGCGTTTTAGATTTCTTTTTCTACCCATATTGATTTTCCTTGCTGTAGATGCCTTGAAAGCAAGTTCTGATTTAATAGTTGGGTTGAAGAGGCTAGGTAAAGATCAACGGTAGTCATGTACCGTAACAGCACGAATCCCTACTCAATGGGCAGTAGTTGCTGTTTTAACGCTTGTAGTTCTTTTTGCTGAATTCTCAACAATTCATTTTGTTCTTGAATTGCTTTTATCAAAACAGGAACCATGCCAATATAATCGACACCCATTGATTGTTGTGCATCATTTTGGACATGAACATTTTCTTTGATCACACTCTCTACATCTTGAGCTAGAAGCCCGATCGACCTTTTGTCATTTCTTGGCTCATGTTTCCATTTATAAGAAACAGGCCTCAATTTTAACACTTCATTTAAACCGTATTCGAGGTCCTCGATATCTCTTTTCTTTCTTTCATCAGATGTTAAAACAATATGTTGAGAATAAACATATCTAAACGAATTCGTTAATGAGCCTAAGTCATGAATCATATTTCCAGTGGAGATAATGTTTGCTCCAAGAGAAATGGTCGCATCAGTTGCGCCCATGATATTCCCCGTTAGTGTCAAATTTCCAGCCAACGAGAGATTTTTTAAACCTGAAGTGATACTTTGATCTGAATTCAATACAAGTGCATTCCCCGCTGAACCTGAGCCAGCACTAACGCCATCGAGAACATTTATGTCTGTGGCTGAGGCGGTCACTCCATCGAGGATATTTAATTCTGCTGCCGTTGCTGTCACTCCAGTTAAAATATTCAACTCAGCGGCAGAAGAAGTTAATCCATCTAGTTTATTTAACTCAGTTGCAGTAGCGGTGACTAATGTTGAACCAAGAAATAATCCCGTGTTTGAGCCATTGTGTCCTGTTAAATGCAAATTTGAAGCTGTCGTAATATTTCCTGTGGACTTTACATCTCCAGCTACCTCAAATTTATAGGAAGGTGATGCAGTTCCAACCCCAATCCTATCCGTTGAAGCATTAAGGTATAACAAGTTGACGTCTGATAAACCTTTGAATTGCGTATCGCTATCCGTACCGCTATTGTTCACAATCAAACTGTTAGAAAGTGTCAGATTGTTAACGCTCAAAGTTTGAGAGCCTGAATCTAAAAACATTGTTTCAGTCAACGAACCTGAAGTGCCATATCCCCAACGATAATCTGCAGCACTGTTAGAGGTTATAAATTCCAACAATGACGTTTGAACGCCAATGCCATAAGATGTAGAATAAGCGGCCAGTTTCATTCCAACAGTGCTTGAGCTCTGAGTTAAACCATCTCCCAAAACCATTGAGCCTGCTCCTGCAGCATCGACAGTCAAACCTACAAAAGTTGGACTAGAAGTTGTTCGAATATCTTGATTTACCATTGCAGATAGATCAACTCCATCAAGCGTACCTGCAAGGACAACGTTCCCTGTTAAAGTAAGGTTTTTAAACCCTGCCGTGATACTTTGATTTGAATTCAACACTAAGGCATTACCGGCAGAGCCCGTTCCTCCAATCACACCGGCCAAAACATTGATATCAGATGCAGAAGCAATCACACCATCTAGGATATTGATTTCAGATGCTGTAGCTGTGACTAGGGTTGAATTTAACACGAGACCTATGCTTGAACCATTATGGCCTGATGCCACAAGATTGACACTTGTCGTGACATTGCCAGTATTTGTGATATCGCCAGTTGAGGTTGGCCATGTCATCACTGGAGAAGTTAATGTTTTGTTGGTGAGGGTTTGAGTGTCGCTCAACGTCACGGCTGTGTTTGTGATTTTGCTTGGATCGATGCTGCCAGCCAAATGAACATTTCCCACTGCACCTGTAGCTAAACTCGTCACGCCAGCGGCGTTGATGCTGATCACGCCACTTACAGATTGAGCGGAGGCGTTCCCGCTCGCATTGCCGATCAGGATTTTTCCACTCGTCAAATTCACGCTTGCGGTTTGAATATTGCCTAGTCCAAAGTAGGGCGTGCCTGTGAACGTTGGGCTGGTAAGAGTTTTATTGGAGAGGGTTTGAGTGTCGCTCAACGTCACGGCTGTGTTTGTGATTTTGCTTGGATCGATGCTGCCCGCCAAATGAACATTTCCCACTGCACCTGTGGCTAAACTCGTCACGCCAGCGGTGTTGATGCTGATCACGCCACTGACAGATTGAGCGGAGGCGTTCCCGCTCGCATCGCCAATCAGGATTTTACCACTCGTCAAATTCACGCTTGCTGTTTGAATATTGCCTAGTCCAAAGTAGGGCGTGCCAGTGAACGTTGGGCTGGTAAGAGTTTTATTGGTGAGGGTTTGAGTGTCGCTCAACGTCACGGCTGTGTTTGTGATTTTGCTTGGATCGATGCTGCCCGCCAAATGAACATTTCCCACTGCACCTGTGGCTAAACTCGTCACACCAGCGGCGTTGATGCTGATCACGCCACTGACAGATTGAGCGGAGGCGTTCCCGCTCGCATCGCCGAT
>Ga0172372_10000584_pt1 | contig 56111 bp, 48 predicted proteins | sample LakKiv5m_2_FD_114544 | JGI IMG/M metagenome (GOLD analysis project Ga0172372, IMG submission 114544) | Freshwater microbial communities from Kabuno Bay, South-Kivu, Congo - kab_092012_9.5m | ecosystem: Environmental > Aquatic > Freshwater > Lake | place: Democratic Republic of the Congo...
CAGAATCACGTAGGCCGGCAGGCCCACCGCACGGAACCGCTTCATCAGGTCACTGGTCGGCGCCTCGTCCGGCTGCTCGGCCTGCACCTTCACCTTCACATAGCCCGACAGGGCCTGCGTCACCGCCGCATCCACCAGGGTCGTCTTGTCCATCGTGAGGCAGTTCTTGCACCACGTGGCCCACAGGTCGATCAAGACCGGCTTCTGCTCGCGCTCGGCCACCGCCAGGCCTTCCGACAGTGAGGCGTGCCACCCGGCCTTCAGCTTCTCTTCCACGCTCGAGGCCACTTCTGCCGAGTCGACCCACTGGTTCGCAAACAGCCCGTAGGCAAGATAGCCGTAATAGACCGCCGTGCCCAGAATCAGCACCCCGAAGCCCTGCTTGACCCGCACCATCCACGGTCCGGGCTTGGGCAGCGCCGACAGCCCCGCACCGGCCAGCGGCCACGGCACGGCCATGCCGATGCCAAGCACAAACGGCAGCGCCAGGGCGATGGGGGTGCCGGTCGCATACAGGTTGCTGGCGAACAGCACCACCTGAATCACGACCGGAGCGACACAGGCCCCGGCCAGCAGCGCTGCCACCGCGCCCATCGTGAAGGCCAGCACGAAGGTGCCGCGGCTGGCACCGTCACCGACCGATCCGGCAAAGCGCGAAAAATCGATCTCGAAGACGTCGAACATGGCCAGCGACAGCACCACAAACAGCACCGCGATACCCAGGTTGAACCAGGGTGACGCATTCAGCGTGCCGAACGTCGAGGCCGTCAGCACCACGATGACCCCGAGCACGCCGTAGACCGCCGCCATGGCCGCCCCGTAGGTCAGGCCCAGCAGAAAGCCGCGGCGCCGTGACCCGGCCTGCGCGCCGGCACCAATGATGGCCAGATTGATGGGAATCATCGGCAGCACGCAGGGCGTCAGGTTGAGCGCCAGCCCGCCGAGAAACACGATGAGCAGGATGGCCAGCGGCCCCTGTCCCTCGAACAGGCCCCGCTGGGGCTCGCCCGATTCCGCCGCCCGAATGAACGCGAGGAAGTCGTCCGTGCCCAGATAGCCCCCCGTCGTGGCCGCGATGGCGAAGCGATCGAGGGCCGCCAGTCCGGCCCGCACATCATCGGCCCCGCCGGCCGGAGTGGTCGGTCGCGGGGCAGGGGCCGCGGCCGCCCCCGGGGCCTCGCCCGTCCCGAAAGCAATCGCCCCGAACACATCGGCATGCTGCGCGCGCACCTGCGCGCCTGCGGCCATCACGGGCAGCGACCACGCCGCCTGCACCGTGCTCGGTGCGTAACACATCTTGTCGTCGCACGCCTGATAGCGCAGGCGCACCGGCACGGTCACCGATCCGGCGGCGACACCCGAGGCCACCTCGACCACCACGCCGATGACAAAGCGCTGGTCGAACACCAGCAGCGGCTCGGGCAGCCCGGCCTGCACGAAGTCAACGGCCTTCGGAAACACCACTTCCGTGACCCGCACGCCGTCAGGGGCCTCGATGGTCAGTTCCGTGGGAATCAGCGACGCGTCGCGGGGCCGGTTCGACTGCACATGGAAGCCATCAGGCAGCGCCACCTGCAGGGCCAGACGTCCCTGGGTGCCGGCGACGACACCGTCAGTCGCCATCAGGGGAGTGACCTCTGCCGGAATGCGGCGCAGCTGCGCAGTGGCCTCGTCGGCACACAGCAGCCCCACCACCCCCAGCACCCCGATTGCGATCCGCCTCAGCAGCATCCGTGTCAGTTGGAGACCCATGGCCTCCTCATCCTACAGGCAACCGGTCCGTGGGTCAGCCCGGATCCTGTCCCCTGCACCAGACACCCGCCCCTGCGACACGATGCCGCACCGACTGACGTATCCTCATCCGAGGACACTCTCCCCGGGCACAGTTGTTGCTGCCGTTCGGGGCAGGTCACAGGGTCACATCATGGGCATGAACAAACTGGTGTTCGCGGCACTCTGCGTCGGCTGTCTTCTGACAGCAGGCGCGGGCGGCTTCCTGGCCGTCCGACTGGCACAGCCGGCGCCCCCGGTCGCCGCTGTCTCGACCGACACCCCCTCACAGCCCGGGGTCACCGCGCTGCCGACCGCCGCACCCTCGCGCCCCGAACTCTCCGAGTCCGCAGCACCGATCGCTTCAACCCCCGCACCCGCCGCCACGGCAGCAGCCGTCCCGGCGGTATCCGCACCGGTCGCACCGGCCCCTGCCGCAACCCCTCAGCCTGTCGCACGAGTCGCCACAAAAACCCCCTCGCGCGTCGAACCGCGCCCTGACGAGGCCCCCGTCCGTATAGCCACCCGCGTCGCCTCCTCCTCCGAGTCACGCATCGCCACGCGAACCTCGGCGCGTCCCTCACGCGAGTCGGTGGAACCGGCAGGCACCCTGTCGTCCGCAGGCACGGCTCCCGGGACCCCCGCACCGCCTGTCGCCCCCGCAGCCGCCCCCGTCCAGCCCCTCCCCCAGGACGCCGGGACGATGTGGGAAGCGCGCCAGGCGGTGCAGGCCGAAACCCCGGTCGTGGTCGACGCGGCCCCTGAGCCGCCGCCCGCGCCCGAGTTCATCGATCTCACGGTGCCCCGCGATGCCGTGCTGGGCCTGCAGATCGAACGCACCGTCTCCAGCGACAACGCCCGCACCGAAGACCGCGTCACCGCCCGAGTCACCCGCGATGTCCGCGTCGGCAACCGCATCGCCATCCCCGCGGGATCGCTGGTCACCGGGTCAGTGCTTGACGTCGACCGCGGAGGCCGTGTCCGCGGCCGCTCGCGCCTGTCGATTCGCTTCCACACGCTGTCGCTGAACGACGGCACCGAGGTGACCCTCCGCACCGATCCGGTCATTCGCGAGGGGCAGTCGGCCTCAGGCGAATCGGCCGCCAAGGTGGGCGGAGCCGCCATCGGCGGCGCCATCCTCGGCGCCATTCTCGGTGGCCAGCGCGGCGCGGCCGTCGGCGCCGGCATCGGCGCCGCCGGAGGCACGGCGGCGGCCATGACCAACACCCCCGACCAGGCACGCCTCAGTGCCGGCACCACCATCACGCTGCGGATGCAGGAGCAGATCATCGTCTCTGTGCCGCGCGACTAGTCCTCCTCCCGTCCGTCCTCCCTCGGGCCATGCCGCGTCGGCGTGGCCCTTTTTTTCACTCGCGATAGAATCCCCTGTGGAGGCAGCAGCATGCGCAAGACCGGAATCGCCGCGATCATGTTCGTCGTGGCCATGAGTGCAGGAGTGGGAGCACAGATGCAGAAACAGCAGCGGACAGGCGTCACCAACTTCACCAAGGTCGACGCGGTCGTCGCCTGCGGCGGTGCCACGGAAACCGCCGCCCTCGAGGGGCTCAAGGCGGACGGCTTCAAGTCGGTCGTCAATCTGCGGGTCGCCACCGAAGCCGGCGCCAATGTCGAAGAAGGCAAGGCGAAGGCCCAGGCCCTCGGCCTGAACTACTTCCACCTGCCCATCGCCGGGAATGCGCCCGACCCCGCCATGGTCGACCAGTTCCTCGGTATCGTCGCCAACAAGGCCAACCAGCCCGTGTTCGTGCACTGCGCCTCGGCCAACCGCGTCGGTGCGGTGTGGCTCGTCAAGCGCGTGATGCAGGACGGCTGGGATGTTGCCCGGGCGACCGAGGAAGCCAAGGCCATCGGCCTCACTGCTCCCGGGCTCGAGAAGTTCGCGCTCGACTACATCGCCTCGCACAAGAAATAGGCACCGTCACCTCCGGGGGCCGATGCGTTGACACGGCATCGGCCCTCAGCCATACTCAGACCTCGTGCGCGCGGCGATTTTCCCGCTGACTTGATGGGCCGCGCTCGACGGATACACTCCGTCGATATCACTATCTAAGTCGCGCACGCCCGCGACTGACTGTCAGCGGGCGTTTTGTTTTTCGAAGAAGGGTGCTCGATGTCGCAGTTCACGTTTTCGTCCGAGTCGGTGTCCGAAGGCCATCCCGATAAGGTGTGTGACTACATTTCCGACTCTGTGCTCGATGCCTGCTTTGCCGCAGACCCGCTGAGCCGCGTGGCCTGCGAAACGCTCGTCAAGAGCGACCACGTCGTGCTCGCCGGTGAGATCACCACGAACGCCGCGCTCGACTTCGATGCCATCGTCCGTCAGGCTGTGAAGGAAATCGGCTACACCGATCCCTCCGAGCCGTTCTGCGACACCACCCTCAAGCTGATCTCGCTCATCACCGCCCAGTCGAACGAAATCAGCCAGGGCGTCACCGCAGAAACCAGCCAGAGTGGCGACCAGGGCGCCGGCGACCAGGGCATCATGTTCGGCTACGCCACGAGCGAGTCTGACGAGATGATGCCCCTGCCCATCCTGCTGGCGCACAAGCTCACCTCCGGACTCGCCCAGGACCGCAAGGCCGGCAAGGTCGACTTCCTCAGGCCCGACAGCAAGTCACAGGTCTCGGTCGTCTACGAGAACAACGAACCCAAGTATGTGTCGGCCGTCGTCGTGTCGACCCAGCACACCCCGGCAGCCGACCAGGCCCGTATCACCGAGTATGTGCGTGAGGATCTCGGTCCCCGCGTCCTCGGCGCCTGGTGGAATGCCACCGCTCCGCTGTATGTGAATCCCACGGGCAGCTTCATCCACGGCGGTCCGTCTGCAGACGCCGGCGTCACCGGCCGCAAGATCATCGTCGACAGCTACGGCGGCTGGGGCCGTCACGGCGGCGGAGCGTTCAGCGGCAAGGACCCCTCGAAGGTCGACCGCAGCAGCGCCTACTTCTGCCGCTATGTCGCCAAGCACATCATCGCCGCCGGCCTCGCCAAGCGCGCCGAGCTGCAGGTGGCCTACGCCATCGGCATGGCACAGCCCGTGTCGGTCAAGGTCGACACCTTCGGCACCGGTGACGAACGCGCCGCCGAAGAGTTCGTGAAGGCCCAGTTCGACTTCCGCCCGCGCGCGATCGTCGAGCGCCTCAACATGCTGCGGCCCATCTATCGTCAGACCACCAACTACGGCCACTTCGGCCGCCCCGGCCTGCCCTGGGAAGACGTCACCCGCTGACGCCTCGCCATGCCACGGACTCCGGCGGCTCACCTGCGCACACTCGTTCTGGGCGCCGCGTGTGCCGCCACGGTCTTCCTGTCGGCTCCCCTCCGCGGACAGGCGCCGGCGGCGCCATCGATCGACGCCCTGATCGAACTTGAGCGTGTCGGCACCCCGGCCCTCTCGGGGGATGGTCAGCGCGTCGCCTTCACCGTCAGGCGCACCAACTGGGCCGACAACTCCTACGAGACTGACCTCTGGCTCGCCGGGTCGACCGCCACAGACGCCCGACAGCTCACCCGGGGCCCCAAGTCAAGCCAGCAGCCGCAGTGGGCCCCCGAGCACCGTACCCTGGGCTTCATCTCTGACCGGGACGGCACCCGGCAAATCTATCGTCTCGATGTTTCCGGCGGCGAGGCCGAACGACTCACCTCCGTCAAGGAAGGTGTGACGGCGTTTGCCTGGGCCCCCGACGGGCGTCGTCTGGCGTACACCACCCCGGGCACTGTCAGCGAGGCCCTCAAGGCCCGTGAAGAGCGCTGGGGCGACATCACTCTCGAAGACGAAGACCGCCGCTACGGCCATCTGCACGTGCTCGACCTCGACACGCGCGCGTCGCGAGTGCTGACCTCGGGGTCCTTCGTGGTCGGCGCCTTCGACTGGTCCCCCGATGGCTCACGCATCGCCTTCGACCATCGCATCAGTAACGATGCCGGTGACGGCGGCTCGGCCGACATCTCCGTGGTCGAGGTGGCAACGGGTTCACGCCGGCCCCTGGTGACACAGGAGGGTCCCGACACCAATCCCCGCTGGTCACCCGATGGCCAGCAGGTGGCGTTCCAGACCGCCATGGCCAAGCCGTTCTACTTTTTCCAGAACGGCGAACTGGCCGTGGTCACGGCGACGACCGGCGCCGTGAGCAGCATCACGCCCACCTTCGACGAAGACCCGTCGCTCATCGGATGGACGACCGCCGGCGTATTTTTTTCAGCGTCGCAGCGCACCGAAACCGGACTGTTCGTGGTCGATCCGGCGACGCGCACCGTACGTCGGGTACCAGCTCCCGCCGGCCTGATTGCCAGCCAGTTCTCGGTATCTCAGGACGGGGCACAGGTGGCGTATGTCGGGGCATCGCCCACCGGGTTTCCCGATGTGTATCGCGCACAGGCGTCGACGCTGCTCCGCACCGAACGTCTCAGCAATGCCCATCGTCAGATTGCCGACTGGCCCGCACATCGCCGCGAGGTCATCCGATGGAAGAGTCAGGACGGTACCGAGATTGAGGGCGTGCTGCACGTCCCGGCCACGGCAGCGCCCGGCACCCGGCATCCCCTCCTGGTGGTCATTCACGGAGGCCCCACGGGTGTGTCCCGTCCGCAACCCTATGCCAGCGCCAGCTTTTATCCGATCGACGGCTTTCTGGCCCGTGGCGCGCTGGTGCTCGAACCCAACTACAGGGGCAGCGCCGGCTACGGAGAAGCATTCCGTTCGTTGAATGTCCGCAATCTGGGGATCGGCGACGCGTGGGACGTGCTGTCGGGCATTGATGCCCTCGTGCAGCAGGGTCGGGTCGATCCGGCGCGCGTCGGCAGCATGGGCTGGAGCCAGGGCGGCTATATCTCGGCATTTCTCACGACGCGCCATGCCGATCGCTTCAGGGCGATTTCGGTCGGGGCCGGCATCTCCGATTGGATGACGTACTACGTCAACACCGACATCCATCCGTTCACGCGGCAGTACCTGAAGGCCACGCCCTGGGACGATCCGAAAATTTACGCCGACACCTCGCCGATGACCTACATCCGGCAGGCACGCACGCCCACACTCATCCAGCACGGCGATCAGGATCCGCGCGTGCCGGTGCCGAATGCCTTCCAGCTCTATCAGGGTCTGCGCGATCAGAACGTGCCGGTGCGCCTGGCGCTCTTCAAAGGATTCGGCCACGGGCTGACCCGGCCGAAAGCCAACCGGGCCGCCATGGAACAGAACTGGGCGTTCTTCGGCACGCACATCTGGGGCGACGCCCCGCGGGAACCATAGCCCTCGCCCCGTCGACGGGGCTAGTACTGGCTGAAGATGCGCTGAATGTCGCGCGCGTCCTTCGTCTGCGTCAGCGCCAGCATCAGCAGGATGCGCGCCTTCTGCGGCAGCAGGTGCTGCACGCTGACGATGGGAGGCAGCGGCGCCTGTCCCTGGGCGCCGGCGCCCTGGCCGCCGCCCCCGCCGGATGGTCCGGGCACATGCTCGCCGCTCGGAAAGACCTGCGCCATCACCACGCCTCGCTTGCGCACCTCGAGGAACGCGTCTCGCTCGCTGGGCGAGAAGCCCGTGCTCGTCACCACCACGCCGACCGTATCGGCCCCGAGCCTCGATCCTGCGCCGCCCGGATAGGAATACACCAGCTCCACATCGGGCAGACTCGTGATGCGCGTCACATCGAACTCGGTCTCGGCACCGTGCCGGCGCACCGGCCTGAAGAAGAACTCGGGACCGCCGCCTCCGACCACGCCGAGCATGCCCATCTCACCGCCGCTGAATCCTCCGGTGCGCGGATAGATCTTCCGCGACTCGCGCGCCGACAGGATGCGGTCATCCATCACGACCATCACGCCCATGCCGCGCGCATCCTTCGCGCCCGCCGTGCGCACGGCCGACAGCAGGTTGATCGGGCCATCGGGGCTGATGCCCGTCGCCGGCCGCTGCGATCCGACAATGACGACAGGCTTGTCTGATTTGGTGGTGAGATAGAGGAAAAACGCCGTCTCTTCGAGGCGATCGGTGCCATGCGTCACCACGACGCCGTCGAGATCGGGCCGGGCCAGGGCCTCGTTGATCCGCCGCGACAGGGCCAGCCACTGCGCCGGCATGATCTCGGTGCTGGCGACGTTCGAGAACTGCTCCGTTTCGATGCGGGCAAACTTCGTCAGCTCGGGGACGCTCTGCACGATGTCGCCCACGCTGCGGGTGCCGGCCCGGTACGCCCCCAGTGTGCCGGGGGCATCCTGCACGCCGGCGATGGTGCCGCCGGTGGCAATCACGCGAATCAGCGGCAGCGATGTGGACGTGGACGACTGGGCATCGACCGACGCCGACACCCCGAGCACAAGCAGCACAACCCAGACAGAACGCATGGCGCGCATCCTACCGTACTGACCGGCGCACCAGTTCCGCATCACCGCATCAGGAACGCGCGGATGGCGTCGTTGATGAAGGTCGCATCCGCCGGGTTGCTGCCGCCGCCGGCCGCGTGCCCCCACAGCGACGGAATCGCCGTGAACGTCGACCGCGCGAGGAACTGCTGCTCGTAGCGCGCATCCCCGATGGGGAAGTACAGGTCGGTCTCGCACGGCATGTACAGCACCCGCGCCCGAATCGCACGCAGCGCCCGCTCGTGGTCGCCGCCAAAGCCCGGCGTGTCACCCACGTTATGGGCCTGCCAGGTGCGCGCATGCAGAATCAGGTTGTTGGGATCACGCAGGCGGTCACGCTCGGCGCGCGCCGCAATCACCTGCTCGACGGTCTGCTGCTGCGGCTTGTACAGTTCGCGCCGCCACCACTCCTGCGACCAGACCCACGAGGCCCAGTGCGACGACCAGGCGCGCATGCCCGCCACCGGCGGCGTGCGATAGCGACCGCGGTCGAATGCCGGGTCGGCGGTCAGCGCATCGATGGCACTCTGCAGGCGCGCGATGCCGTGCGGATAGGTCTTCGCTGTGCCGCACCACGGAATGATCGCCTCCATCATGTCGGGATGTGACACCGCCCACTGAAACGCCTGCTCGGCACCCATCGAAAATCCCGCTACCGACTGCAGTCGCGTGACGCCGAGGTGCTGCAGCACGCGGCGTGAGGCCTCCACATTGTCGCGAATGGCAATGGCCGGGAAGTCGGGGCCGTCCTGCGGTGCTGCCGTGTTGCTGGGCGACGAGGAAAATCCGTTACCGAACATCTCGGTCAGCACGATGAAGTGGCGCGTCGGGTCGAGGGCCTTGCCCGGACCCACGAGGAAGTCGTAGCCGCGATAGTCGGCACCGTAATACGACGGCACGAGGATCGCGTTGTCCTTCGCGGTATTCAGCGTGCCGAACGTCGCATAGGCCACGCGTGCATCGCGCAGCACCGTGCCGCTTTCCAAACGGAAGTCGCCGAGCGGGAGCCACCGGCGGTGGGGATCAGCGGCAGGCGCAGGCACCTGCGCCGACAGCAGGGCACCGGCCGAGGCCAGCGCGAGGGCGGCAATCCAGTGGGTCGGCATGCGGCCGATTCTAGCGTGAGGCGGGCCTCCGCGGATGGTCGGTCCCGTCTACCGGCCGTCGCGCGTCGTGAATGTGTCCCCGCGGCCTGTGACCGCGCATCGGCAGACGAGGTGCGTCGCCGATCGCACGACGTCGCAGGTATCAGCGCGGTATCGAATCTCGGTGACCAGACGGGGTCACGCGACCGCCCTCGAGCAGGCACACCTCATCGGCCAGCAGGGCGAGCTCGTCGGCGTCGTGGCTGACATAGACCATCGGCACGTGCCACCGATCCCGAAGCGCACGCAGGTAGGGAAGAATCGCGAGTTTCCGCGCGCGGTCGACACCGCTCAGCGGCTCATCGAGCAGCAGCAGTTGCGGACGCGCCATCAGTGCACGCGCCAGCGCCACCCGCTGACGCTCGCCGCCCGACAGGTGCGTGACCGGCCGCGTCAGCAGGGCTGTGATGTCGAGGGCATCGGCCACCGCTTCGAGCGCGGGCAGTGCCTGCGGACGATCGGGCGCACCGGCATCGCTCACTGCCGCGGCCCCGTACATCACGTTGGCCTGCACGGTCATGTGGGGGAAGAGCGCGCCGTCCTGCGGCACATAGCCCACGCGGCGACGAAAGGCCGGCACCGCGATTCCGTGTGCCGTATCAAGCAGCACCGTACCGGCGACCACGATGCGTCCCTGCTCGGGATGGCGCAACCCCGCCAGCAGCTCGAGCAGCGAGGTCTTGCCGCTGCCCGACGGCCCGGCCAGGCCCAGCACGCGGGCGTCGCTCTCGAGCGACACCTCGAGCGTAAAGCGCCCCTGAGTCAGCCGAACCTCGCACACCAGAGCGCTCACGGCTGCCCCTCGCGTCGCCGCAGCAGTTGCGCCGCCAGCACGGCCAGGGCAGCCAGGGCCAGCGAGACCCACAGCACGTCGCGCGCCTCAGCATCGCGTCCCGATTCAATGAACGTGAACAGGGCCACGGCCAGCGTCTGTGTCTGTCCCGGAATACCGCCGGCCACAATGATGGTCGCGCCAAACTCACCGAGAGCACGCGCGAAGCCGAGCAGTGCGGCGACGACAATGCTGCGGCGGGCCAGCGGCAGCGTCACGGTGATCCACACGCGCCACGGCGAGGCCCCGAGCGTGGCCGCCACCTGCTCATAGCGGCGGTCAATCTGCTCGAAGCCGGTGCGCAGCGTCAGCACCAGCAGCGGCAGGCTCATCACTACCATCGCGAGCACCACGGCCTTCCACGTGAACACCACCTCGACTCCGATGGCATCGAGCAGGCGACCGACGGGCGCTGACACCCCGAGCATCTGCAACAGCAGGTAGCCCGTCGCGACCGGGGGCAGCACAAGCGGCAGGGTGACCACCGTTTCCACCACCGGCTTCCCACGGAAGTGCCGGCGCGCCAGCAGCCACGCGACGCCCATCGCCAGCGGCATTGCCACCAGCGTCGACAGCAGGCCCATCAGCACCGTGAAGGCGGTCGTGGCCCAGATCGTCGTGTCCATGGCCTCAGGGCGTCCGCACGCCGAACCCGGCGGCCTCGAAGAGCGTGCGCGCCTCGGCCGACTGCAGGAAGTCGACGAACCGCTGCCCCTCGGCCGCGCGCGCCGTGCGCACGACAGCCACCGGATAGGCGATGCCGGGCGTTTCGGCGGCGGGCACCTCGTACGCCACGCGCACCTCGGCACTCGCCAGCGCATCGGTCGCGAACACCAGGCCGGCATCGGCCCGTCCCGCCGCCACCGCCGCGAGTGCCGCACGGGCCGTCAGCACCGGCACCACTTTCGGCGCCACGCCCTGCCACACCCCCTGGGCCTCAAGCCACTGACGGGCATAGACACCAGCAGGCACACTGTCAGGCTGGCCCAGTGCCACGCGGCGCACGCGGGGCATCGTGAGGTCGGCCGGTCTCAGGCGCGCAGGGCCGGCCGTCGCCGGCACAATCACCACGAGCCGGTTGGTCAGCAGCACACGCACCGAGCCTTCGACCAGACGGCCCGAGGCCGCAGCCACTTTCATCTGCGCGGCATCGGCACTGAAAAACACATCGACCGGCGCGCCCTGCACAATCTGGCGCGCCAGCACCTGCGAACCGGCGGCGTTCAGCGCCACTGCACCACCGCCGCGCGCACGCCACGCCGTCACGACACGGTCCATGACATCGGCCAGGCTCGACGCCACACTCACCGTCAGTACCGGTGGTGCCGTCTGTGCAGTCAGCGGGGCCAGCGCCCCCATCATCACCAGCACCAGCCCCACGGGCCGCAAGTGCTTTCTCAGTCGATCGGTCATGACGCGTTCCGATTCTACGTCGGCTGACGGCAGGCACCGGTCAGGTCACGCCACCGGCGAGGCCCCGCCTGTGCGAAGATTTGCCGTCCGCGATAACTGCCCACGGGAGCCCGACACCGATGACACGCCTGCTTGTGCTGTTGCTGATTGCCTTCTCGCTCGCGCCGGTGTCGGCGCAGGCTCCGCGCCCCGCAGGGGCACCGCGTCCACCCGCGACCGCAGCCGCACCGACCGCCGCTGCCGATCCCCTCGATCTCGCCACCATCGGCCGCATCCGCACCGAGGCGATTCAGCGCTCGCAGGCCATGGAGCACGTCTGGTGGCTGTCCGAGGTCTACGGGCCGCGTGCCACGGCCACCCCCGCCTTCGAGCAGGCGTCGCAGTGGGCCATGAAGCAGTTCACCGCGTGGGGCCTCACCAACGTGCATCAGGAACGTTTCCTGTTCGGCCAGGGCTGGACCATCGAACGCTTTTCCGCACATCTGCTGACGCCCCAGACGCAGGCACTCGCCGGTCAGCCCCGCTGGTATTCACCGTCGACCAACGGGCCGGTCACCTCCGATGTGGTCTACCTCAAGGCCACGAACGAAGCCGAACTCGCCCCCTATCGCGGACAGCTCCGCGGCAAGATCGTCGTCATTCAGCCGGTGCGCGCCGTGCGCATGCTCGAGGGCCGCCTCATTCTGCGCATGGGCGAGGCCGAGTGGGCCGAGGCCTTGCAGACGCCGTTGTCGTCACCCGCACCACCCTCGGCACGCGTCCTCGAGCAGATGCGGGCCTTCCAGGCGTTTGCCACGCAGGTGCAGCGCTTCCTCGTCGCCGAAGGGGCGGCGGTGCTGCTCGAGCGCGGCAGCGACAGCGATGAAACACCGGGCGGCAGCGACCTGTCGTGGATGCAGCAGCGCGTCGACGGCGGCACCATCTTCCCCGGCAACGGCGGCAGCCGCGATCCGAAGGCCTTTGTGCCGATTCCTTCGGCCACGCTCGCCGTCGAGCATTACAACCGCATCATCCGTCTCATCGACCGCGGCCAGTCCGTGCGGCTCGAAGTGAACATCGCCACCACGATGCACCCCGAGACCCACCCGGAGGGAAACGGCATCAACACCATCGCCGAAATTCCAGGCACCGACCTCGCCGATGAAGTGGTGCTGCTCGGCGCCCACCTCGACAGCTATCCGTATGCGGGCGGCGCCACCGACAACGCCACCGGCTCGGCGGCCATGATGGAAGCCGTGCGCGTCATCCGGACGCTGGGCCTCAAGCCGCGCCGCACCATCCGCGTGGCCCTCTGGGCCGGCGAGGAACAGGGTCTGCTCGGGGCACGCGCCTACGTCAATCGCCACTTCCACGACACCGCAACGAACACGCCGAAACCGGCGCACACCTCGCTTGCCGCCTACTTCAATCTCGACAACGGCACCGGCCGCATCGTCGGCGTGTGGGGCCAGGGCAACCTCGGCGCCATGCGGCTCTTCGAGCGCTGGGGCGAGACGGTGAAGGACCTCGGCTTCAAGGCCGTCAGTCCTCGGAGCGTCGGCTCGACCGATCACGTGCCCTTCGATCAGGCCGGCCTGCCGGGCTTCCAGTTCATCCAGGAACGCCTCGAGTATCAGGCCCGCACGCACCACTCGAACATGGACACCTACGACCACGTGCAGCGCGACGATCTCACGCAGCAGGGTGCCATTGCGGCCGTGTTCGCGTGGCATGCCGCCAACACGCCCGAGAAGCTGCCGCGGAAGGCCATGCCCTCGTCGGCCAGCCGCTGATGACCATCGACCGATCGGCACCCCAGGCGGGATCACGACGCACACCTCCGGCGGTCGCCTCGCGCACCGGCTTGCATGAGGCGCGTGCTTCGCGTTATCCTTCCGTCACTGTGTCGTTCGTGTCGCACGTCCATCGCCACCACCATCACCATTCGCTGAATGGTCCAGCTGGCATGCGCGCGTAACACGTCTCTGAAACGACACACACCGTTTCACGCACAGGCCCGCTGGGACACCAGCGGGCCTTTTGCTTTGTGCCGTGGCGGTGCTTCCCTCGAGTCCGGAACCCCGCCCCCCGAACAGGACTCAGGAGTGCAGCAATGGATTTCAGCAAGTTGGACGGCCTCATCCCCGCCGTCGTGCAGGACAGCACGAGCGGCGAGGTGCTGATGGTCGGCTTCATGAACGACGAGGCCTGGCAGCGCACGCGCGATACCGGCTATGTCACCTTCTTCAGCCGCTCGCGTCAGACGCTCTGGACCAAGGGCGAAACGTCGGGCAACCGCCTCGCCGTCCGCCAGATCCTCACCGACTGCGACGATGACACGGTGCTGGTGCGGGTGGAGCGGGAAGGCGACGGACTGGTGTGCCACACCGGCACCCGCTCGTGCTTCACCACCGAATGGCCGTGCACCACTGCCTCAACGACGGGAGCCGCATCGTGACGCTCAAACTGGGCATTCCCAAAGGGTCGCTCGAACAGTCAACCGTCGATCTCTTCCGCCGCGCGGGCTATCAGCTCATCGTCAGTTCGCGGTCATATTTCCCGACGATTGATGATCCGGAAATTTCGTGCATGCTCATCCGCGCCCAGGAGATGGCGCGCTACGTCGCCGACGGCGTGCTCGATGCGGGTCTCACCGGCCTCGACTGGGTGCGCGAGCACGAACTCGGCCACCCCGAACAGCCGCCCCTGACGCCCATCGCCGATCTCGTGTACGCCAAGCAGAGCTTCGGCACCGTGCGCTGGGTGCTCGCCGCACCCGATGATTCGCCGTTCCGCGAGGCGCGCGATTTCGAGGGGTGCCGCATCGCCACCGAACTGGTGCGCGTCACGCGCGACTACTTCACGCGCCAGGGCGTGTCGGTCGATGTGGAATTCTCGTGGGGCGCCACCGAAGTCAAGCCTCCCGTCCTCGCCGATGGCATCGTCGAGGCGACGGAAACCGGATCGACGCTGCGGGCCAACCGCCTCCGAATTCTCGACACTGTGCTCGAGTCGCGCACGCAGCTGGTAGCCAATGCCGCCGCGCTGGCTGATCCCCGCAAGCGCGAGAAGATTGAGAACCTCGCCCTGCTGCTCAATGCCGCCATCCACGCGCAGGGCCGCGTGGGTCTCATGCTGAACGTGCCGAGCCCGCAGCTGCCGCAGATTCTGTCGCTGCTGCCCGCGCTGCAGCAGCCCACCGTCAGCGCGCTCAGTGACCCGGCATGGGTGGCCGTCAATACGATTCTGGAAGAGAAGACCGTGCGCGATCTCATTCCCCGCCTCAAGGCCGCAGGCGGCCAGGGCATTGTCGAATACCCGCTCAACAAGATCGTCGTCTAGCCATGCTGCGCATCATTGATTCCCGTGACACCGGTGCCGTCGACGCCCTGCTGCGCGCGACGCGCCATCGCGATCGCCGTACCGACGTCCGCGTGCGGCAGATTGTCGAGGCCGTGCGTCGCGGTGGCGATGCCGCCCTGCAACGCTACGCCAGGCAGCTTGATGACCTGCAGGGCCCGATCGAAGTGCCACGCACCCGGTGGGTCGCCGAGGCCTCGCGCGTCAGCCCCGATGTGCGGCGTGCCATCGCCACGGCCGCCGAACACCTCCGCACCGTCGCGCGCGCGCAGGTGCCCCGGCCCGTGCGCGTCAGCCCCGCACGCGGACTGTCGGTCGAGCAGCGCGTGCTGCCTCTGGCCCGCGTGGGATGCTACGTGCCCGCAGGACGCTATCCGCTGCCCTCGTCGCTGCTCATGACTGTGATCCCTGCACGCATGGCTGGCGTTGGCGAGATCTGCGTGGCGTGTCCGCGACCCGATGCCACGGTGTATGCCGCCGCACTCGAGGCCGGTGTTGACCGGCTGTTCCAGGTCGGGGGCGCACACGCCGTCGCCGCTCTGGCCTTTGGTACCGACTCGATTCCCCGGGTCGACAAGATCGTCGGTCCCGGCAACCGATGGGTCTCCGCCGCCAAGGCGCTCGTGGCCAGCGAGTGCGGCATCGACTTCTATGCCGGTCCTTCGGAAATCATCACTGTCGTGCGCGAGACGCCTGCCGCGTGGGTGGCCGCAGATCTCATCGCGCAGGCCGAGCACGACCCCGATGCGCGCGCCATCGCCATCACCACCCGACGCCGGCTGGCCACACAAATCGCCCGGGAAGTGACCCGTCAACTGCCACCGCGCGGCATTGCCCGTGTCGCCCTGCAGCAGCACGGCGGTGTCATCGTCTGTCGTTCCATGCGTGAGGCCATGGTGCTCGTGAATGCGGCCGCCGCCGAACACCTGGTGGTCGAAGACGAGGGGACGGCTGCGCAGGTCACATCTGCCGGCGCTATCTTCGTCGGGCCCTGGACCGCACAGGTCGCGGGCGACTATGCCCTCGGCTCGAATCACGTGCTGCCCACGTCGGGTGCGGCGCGCTTCCGCGGAGGCCTGTCGGCCGCAGACTTTGTGCGCCTCGTGACGGTGCAGCGGGCGAGCCGTGCGGCACTGAAGCGGCTGGCACCGACGGTGACGACCCTCGCTCGGGCAGAAGGATTGGAAGGGCACGCCCTCAGCATCGACGCGCGCGTGCCGCAACGGAGGCGCGCATGATGCCTCAACCCGCCACACCCGAGTCGGCACTGCGCCTCGATCTCAACGAACACACCGGCGGCTGCGCGCCCGAAGTAGCGGCAGCCCTGCAGGCCCTGACGGCCACGCAGCTGGCCTGCTATCCCGACACCGCAGCCCTGATTCGCGCCGTCGCAGACCGCTTCGGCGTCGACACAGACGAGGTCCTGCTGACCAACGGGCTCGATGAGGGCATCCTCATGGCGGCTGTCGCATGCCTTGGCCTGCGGCCACACGCAGCCCTGCGCCAGTCTGCCGATCTTGTGTCGCCCGATGCACGACGCGAAATGATTGTCGTGACACCGGTCTTCGATCCCTACCTGCAGGCTGCCGCCGCGATGCAGGCCGACGCGGTCATCGTGCCCGCGGGCCCCGACTTCCGGTTTCCACGGCAGGCCGTGGTCGCGGCGATCACGCCGCAGACGCGCCTCATCATCCTCAACACGCCGCACAATCCGACCGGCTCCGAGATACCGATCCAAGCCATTGCCGAGGTCTGTGCCGCTGCACCGCATGCGCTGGTGCTTGTTGACGAGGCCTATCAGGATTTTGGCCAGACCTCGTGCATCAGCGCCCTGCCCTCATGGCCCACCGCCATTGTCGGACGGACGTTTTCAAAGGCCTATGGCCTCGCAGGCCTGCGCATCGGCGCACTGATCGGAGCGCCTGCACTGCTGGCACCGATGAAGCAGGCCACGCCCGTCTTCACACTCAGCACGCCGGCCGTCACGGCCCTCGAGACGGCGCTGCAGCACGACGGATATCGCCTGGCCTACGTAGACCAGGTGCGCCAGTCGCGTCAGCGCACCTACGACGTGTGTGCGCGGCTCGGGCTTCGCTGCTGGCCGAGTGCGGGCAACTTTGTGCTGATCGACGGCGGCGAACGATATCGCGCCCTGATCGACGGCCTGCGGGCGCGCGGCATCCGCGTACGCGACCGCTCGGCCGACCCCTCGTGCCCCCGCTGCTTCCGGCTCACGACCGGTGTGCTGGCGCACACCAATCGCGCCCTCGCGGTGCTCGAGGACCTATGCGCAGCGCCACAGTAGACCGAAACACCCGGGAAACCCGCATCCGGCTCGAGCTGTCGCTCGACGGCACGGGGCAGTTCCGCAACCACACCGGCATCCGCTTTTTCGACCACATGCTCGACCTGGTGGCACGCCACGGTGGCTTCGATCTGGTCGTCGACGCACAGGGTGACCTCGATGTGGATCAGCACCACACCGTCGAAGACGTGGGCATCGTGCTGGGTGAAGCGATCTCGCAGGCCCTCGGCGACCGCCGCGGCATTCACCGCGCCGGGTCGTTCATCATGGCCATGGACGAGACACTCGCCCTGGCCGCCATCGACCTCGGCGGCCGTCCGCACACTGTGGTCAGCACCCTCGTGCGCACACGACTGGTGGGTGATCTGCAGGCCGAACTTGTGCACGATTTCTTCGAAGGTTTTGCGATGGGCGCACGCGCCAACGTACACATCAAGGTGCTGTACGGCCGCTCGTCGCATCACAAAATCGAGGCCTGCTTCAAGGCCTTTGCTCGCGCGCTGCGGACGGCCTGCGCCGTCGACGCACGACTGGCGACGATGCTGCCGAGTACGAAGGAACTGTTGTGATTGCGCTGATTGACTATGGAGCGGGCAACCTGACGTCGGTGCGGAAGGCCCTGATCGCCGTGGGGGCCTCACCGGTCACGCCCGAGCGTCCAGACGACCTCGATGCGGCTATCGGGATCATCGTCCCCGGGGTGGGTCACTTCGGGGCGACGCGCAGTCTCGATGCCGCGTGGCGTGACGCCGTGCGCGCAGCCATCGCGCGCGGTGCGGCGGTGCTGGGCATCTGCGTGGGTCTGCAGTGGATGTTCGAGGGCTCGACGGAAAGCGCCGAGACGCCGGGGCTAGGCCTGTTTCCGGGCCAGTGCCGGCATCTGTCGACGTGCGAGGGTGCCGCGGCGGCGTCTGCGCTGAAGGTGCCGCATGTGGGGTGGAACTCGCTCGACGTGCGTCGTCCTTCGGCGCTGCTCGAGGGTGTCGAAACGGGTGACCAGGTCTATTTCACGCACTCCTATGCCGCACCGCTAACTGCCGACACGGTGGCCAGTACGACCTATGGCTGGCCGTTCTCGGCGGTGGTGGCGTGCGACCGGGTGGCGGCCATGCAGTTTCATCCCGAGAAGTCTGGCGAAGTGGGCCTGCGCCTGCTGAGGAACTGGTATTGTGCTGTCTAAGCGCATCATCGCCTGCCTCGACGTCCGTGATGGCCGTGTCGTCAAGGGCGTCAGCTTCGAAGGCCTCCGCGATGCCGGCGACCCGGCGGCGCTGGCGCGACGCTACAACATCGAGGGCATTGACGAGGTCGTCATTCTCGACGTCACGGCCACTATCGAGGCACGGCAGGCTCGCCTCAACACGGTGCGCGCTGTGGCGGCTGAACTGTTTATTCCCCTCTGTGTGGGTGGCGGCATCCGCACCGACGAAGATGCGGCCGCGATCATCGAGGCCGGGGCCGACAAGGTCAGCCTCAACAGCGCCGCGCTGGCGACGCCGTCGCTCATCACCACGCTGGCCTCGCGGTATGGAAGCCAGGCCGTGGTTGTCGCGATCGACGCCAGGCGGCAGGACGGACGCTTTGCCGTCTATGCGCGCAGCGGACAGGCCCGCACGCAGCGCGATGCCGTTGAGTGGGCGCGCGAGGCCGAGTCCCGTGGCGCGGGTGAAATCCTGCTCACCTCAATCGATCGCGATGGCACCGGACAGGGATTCGACCTTGAGATGTCAGCCTGCATGTCTGAGGCCTGCGGTATTCCGATCATCGCATCAGGCGGTGCGGGTACGCTCGCGCACTTCGTCGACGTCTTCACGACAGGGCGCGCCGATGCGGCGCTGGCGGCGTCGATGTTCCACTTTCAGTCGCACCGCGTGGCCGACCTCAAGGCACTGCTGGCGGCCCGCGAGATTCCTGTCCGTCGTACACGCACATGCTGATTCCTTCCATCGACCTCCAGCAGGGCCGCATCGTCCAGTTGATTCAGGGCGAGCGCCTGGCCATCGCCACAGACGACATCGACCTGTGGATTCGCCGGTTCTCGGCGTTCCCGGTGGTGCAGCTCATCGACCTCGATGCAGCCATGGGACGCGGCGACAACGACGCGCTCGTGCGTCGCGTTGCCGCGGCGCTGCCGTGCCGCGTGGGCGGAGGCGTGCGATCCATCGATCGGGCGCAGGCGCTCATTGATGCCGGAGCACAGGCCGTCATTGTCGGCTCGCGGCTGTTCCGTGCCAGTGATCGGGGTCCGGTCGACACCTCCTTCGCAGAGGCGCTGGCCTCGGCGGTTGGTGAGAGTCGCTGGCAGGCAGCCGTCGATGCGAAGGGCGGCCAGGTCGTGGTGCAGGGATGGACGTCGGCCGTGCCGCTCACGCCTGCCGCGGCGGTGCGCATCCTCGAGCCGTGGTGCGGTGGCTTTCTGTATACGCACGTCGACCGTGAAGGCCTGATGCAGGGCACCGACATGGCTGCCATCGCCGCGGTGCAGGCGGCCACGCGCAGACGGGTGACTGCCGCCGGCGGCATTACCACGCACGAAGAGATCGCCGCACTCGACGCCCTCGGCATCGACGCCGTCGTCGGGATGGCGCTCTACACGGGCCGGCTCGATCTGGACTCGGGTGCACAGTGAAGGCAAGAGTGCGCGGGGGGAGGCGTGCGGGATGCCACGGTGACAGCTGGTGAATGTCCGTGACGCCCGGGCCGTGTGCCTCGCCCTATACTGGGCGCATGACCTCACCCACGGCCCGCGACGAGGCGCCGCTGGCGCGAGCGGTGGCCCTGGCACGTCGCGCCATCAGCGATCATCCCGAGTGCTTCTGGACGCGCGCCCCAGGAGCGCCGCTCGACTCGCGCGAGGACATCGTGCTGGTGATCCGTCGGTTGCGCCAGCGCGGGTCATCGCAGGCATGGGTGCGTGCGCACGAGATTGAGCAATGCCTGTAACGCCCTTTCAGGCGGGGGTGCTCCGGCTGCTCGCCCCCAACAGGTCACCAGACAGCTTCGTCGCGGGTGGCATCGCGCTGCAGGCACACGAGAACATCAGGTGGAGCGCCGATGTCGATGTCTTTCACGACGCTGAAGCCTCTGTCATGGTGTGCAGTGACCGGGACCTGGCGACGCTCGAGGCCGCCGGCTATGCCGTGGTGAAGGAGCTGTGGTCGCCGGCCTACCGGCGAGCCTGGGTGACGAAGGGAGAGGACGGCGTCAAGCTCGAGTGGTGCCATGACTCCGCGTGGCGCTTCTTTCCGATCGAGGTTGATGCGCTTCTCGGGTGGCGCCTGCACTGGTTCGACGCCATCACCAACAAGGCGCTGGCCATGGGCAGTCGCGCCGAGACGCGGGATCTGGTTGATCTGGTCACCTACGCGGACCGCTGTCCTCTGCATGCCATCATCTGGGCGGCCTGTGCAAAGGACCCCGGGTTCGGTCCGCAGCTGCTGCTCGAACAGATGCGACGAAACTCACGTGTCGATGCAGCCGAGTTGCGCGAGATGCGCGCGTCACGGGATGCACAGACACTCAAGCGGCAGTGGCTGGCACTGGCTGAGGTCACTGAGCGTGAGCTCGAGCGGGCAGGAACGGCGGGTCTGGAGGTCGGCCTCGCATTCCTGACGCGCGGTGGCGAGCCAGCCTGGTTCGATTCTCCCGAAGTCACGCCACATTGCGCAACACTGGGCGGCACATCCCCGCGGATCATCGCCTGAGCTGGTCAGCCCCTCGTCGGCCTCGGACCGCAGCACCGGCCCTGATAAAAGGTGGTACGCTCGCCGCATGCGCATCCTGCCCGCTCTCGTCCTGCTGCCGACGCTGGCCTTCGCGCAAACCTCTGCCCCCAAGCCGACCCCGGCCCCGCGTGTGCCGCAGGCAACGACCCCCGCCAAGGCACCCGCACCGAAGGCCCCGGCCGCCGCAAAGCCTGCAGCCCCCAAGGCCGCTGGCGCGGCATCTGCCCCGAAGGCCCAGCCGGCGGCCGAGATGACTGACGACCAGAAGACGATTTATGCGCTCGGCCTGCTCGTGCAGCGCTCGCTGAAGTCATTCGACTTCGATGCCGCCGAACTCGAGGTGCTGAAGCGCGCCATCACCGAGGCCGCCGCAGGCACGCCGGCCCTGTCCATCGACGAGTGGGGGCCGCGGGTGCAGCCCTTCGCGCAGGCCCGAGGGCAGCGCGTGGCCGAAAAAGAGAAGGTCGCCTCGGCCGCCTACCTCACCACTGCTGCCGCAGCCACCGGCGCGGTGCGCACCGACACGGGTCTCGTCTACACCGAGCTCGTTGCCGGCACCGGGCAGGCCCCGGCGGCGACCGACGTCGTCCGCGTGCACTATCGCGGCACGCTGCGCGACGGCACCGAGTTCGACAGTTCGTATGCGCGCAACGAGCCCACCGAGTTTCCTCTCAACCGCGTCATCCCCTGCTGGACGCAGGGCGTGCAGCGCATGAAGGTGGGCGGCAAGGCCCGCCTCGTCTGCCCGGCCGACCTCGCCTACGGCGACAACGGCAATCAGGACATCCCCGGCGGTGCGGCCCTTGTCTTCGAGGTGGAACTGCTGGCCGTGGTGGCGCCCCCACCGCCCGGGCGCTGACCCGAGGCCGTCGCGCAGGGCCGTCGGGCCCCGCGCGGTCGTACGGTCAGGCCGCTGACGAGTCGAGGCTGCGCACCACGAAGCCCTCCCGCGTGGCGGCCATCGCCAGTCGTCGGTCGGCCGTCACGAATTCCAGGCTCGAGGGACGCATCTCGGCCGCAACGATGGCCGCGGCCAGGTGCGTCGCATCCGCGGCCCGCAGCGGATGCACGCGCACCAGCCGCACGGCACACTCGCGCACGAGGTCACTGGCCTCAATCTCGTGCCAGGCCGCGGCGAGCTGGGCCAGGCCCTCCATCGCACACGCCATGTCCGTCGCGCTGAGCGTCGCCTCGCGCTCAAGCCGCGCAAGCGCCGACGCGCACTCGACCTGCGTGCCCCACCACACCACCACGGCCGGGTCGTTTCTGGCCAGGGCGCGCGCACCCGCCGTCGTCGTCTCGTGAATCAGCAGCGGCAGCAGCGCCGACGAATCCCAGAACCTCACCGGCCGTCCTCACGCTCGTCGAGCAGGGCGGCCACGACCGATGCCTGTGCCGACGGGCAGGGCAGCACCGCGTCCAGAAGATGGGGGGGAAGGGCTTTCCTGCCGCGCCGAAGCACCCCGTCGCGTTCGAGACGGGCCAGGCGGGCATCGGCCTGCGGACCAGCTCCGGCGCCAACAATCGGTTCCAGGCGGGCCACAGGCCGACCCCGATCGACGATGAGAAGCGGCCGCCCCCGCTGGACGCCGTCGATGTAGGCGCTGAGCTGGTTCTTGAGCTCGGAAATGCTGGCCTTTTTCATATGGCTATTATAGCCATTTCAAAAGGGCCGCCCGCCTGCTTCCCGGACCCGCGCCCCGCCCCCCTGCCGCACCGCCTACGGCGCCGGCAGCTTCAGCGTCTCGCGAATCTGCGCCGCCGTCATGCCCTTCACATAGACGGCAGTGTTGCGATCAAATTCCCGCGCGCGCGCCAGGCCGCCGACCACCACCGGGTCGAACCCGGCATCGGTCACCAGCTGCACCCCCACGCGAGTCGCCTCGGCGTCGTCGGCCGCCACCGGCACGCCCAGCCGCACGCCGGCCCGATGTGCGTCGTTCCGCACCTGCACTGCACTCAACGCATTCAGCGTGCGCACCAGCCGCACGCCGGGCAGATACTCGGCCGAGGCAATGCCCGTCCCCTTCCTGATGGCCTCGTTCGCCATCGGCCCGTCGCGGTCCTCGCGTGGATTCCCCAGCTCGATCACTACCTTGCCCCGCATCGCCGCCGCATAGTCGCGCCCCACCTGGGGCAGCGCGCCGTACGGCACGGCAATGACGATGACCTCGCCGAATGCTGCGGCGTCGGCGGGAAGACCCGCGCGGGCCGTGGCCCCGGCGCGCGCCACCAGATCCTTGAGTGTGTCCGGATGCCGCGACGAGAAGAACACTTCGTGCCCCGCCCGGGCCCACAGCTCGCCGAGGCTGCCCCCCTGCTGGCCCGAACCGATGATGCCGATGCGATAGGGCTTTGCCGTCTTCGGTACCTGCGACTGACCCGCCACAGGCACGAGGCCTGCGACCAGTGCCAATGCCGCGATGAGTCCTGCAAACCGTGTGCGTGCCATGCCGAGCCTCCCGTTTCGTGTTCTGCCTGTGTCGGTGACCGTCATCGCATCGGCCCGCGCCCCGTCCGGGGCACCGCCGCATGCAACCAGGTGACTCACCGTGCGTCCGCTACTTCGCCTTGACCACCATCGTCAGGGCTTCGAGCAGCGTCTGGTCGCGCAGTTCGCCGCGTTGCCGCGGACTGGTGCCCCACGTCTCGTCAAGGACCGTCATCGTCCGCGTCACGCATTCGATGTCGCAGGCCCCGCTGCCCGACTTGATGGTCAGCGCCGTCGCGCGGCGCTCGAGTTCGCCCAGCCAGCGATCGAACAGCTGCGATTCGCGCGAGTCGCCGCGGTCTTCGGGCTTCCACTTGAGCAGTCGATCCATAGCCTGCATGACTTCGGGGTCGGGCGGCGTGTCGCGGCCGCTGACCGAAATCGACACGGCCGTCGTCGGCCGGCCGGCAAAGGGCGATGTCGGCGAGCCGGTGCCGGTCTGCACGCGCACCTTCGACTCGGCGCGCTGCTTCACCGGCTTGAGCAGCGGCACCAGCGTGCGCGCCGCTTCGGCATGCACCGCCGCCGATGACACACTCACAGAGGGCGGCGTGGTCTGCGCCGCCACCGGCGACGCCCACAGCCCTCCGCACATCAGCACTGACACGGCACAGATCGTCAGTCGGTCATGCATGGTGATGTCCTGCCTTTCGAGCTGATTCCACTACATCACCACTGGCCCCGCGAGGGAAGCCCTTCCTTCGGATCGGCCGTCGTGGCAGTCCCGCCCCCCGTCAGTCCGACGCCTTGAGCACCGCTCCGCCGTAGCGTGGCGCCCACAGGCTGCCCACCAGCGCAATCAGCGCACAGGCCGCCATCAGGTAACCGGGGGCCTGCGGCAACCCGGACTGGCCAATCAGTGAGGTAGCGACAAGCGGTGCCATCCCGCTGAACAGCGTGAAGCCCACGTTGAACACCAGGGCCACGCCCGTAAACCGGATGCGCGTCGGGAAGAGGTCGGTCAGCAGTACCGCAAACGTGCCGTTGGTCAGCCCGGCGCAAAGTCCGGCCACGACGCACACCAGCGTCAGGTCGACTGACCGGTCGACCAGTGCCGTATAGAACGGCACGGCCAGCACCGCCAGCAGTCCCACGCCGGCGCGCAGCAGGTAGCGCGGCGCCACGCGCCCGGCCAGCCAGCCCGCCAGAAAAATACCGAGGGCCGACGCCAGCACGCCCGCCGTCTGCGACAGCACCGCCTGACGAGGGTCGTACTTGAGGACCGCCGACAGATACGCCGGCAGATAAGAGAAGAACAGTCCGTTGAAGCAGCCCGTGCCCGCCACGAGCGACGTGCCCACCACCACCTGCGGGGCATGGGTGCGCAGCAGTTCGCTGAAGGGCTGCTTCGACGCCAGGCCCTTCATCCGCTCGAATTCGGGCGATTCCTCGAGCGTGCGACGGAAGATGAAGCTCAGGATGCCCCCAAGTCCGCCCAGGATAAAGGCCAGCCGCCACCCGTAAAGGGGAATCAGCTCTGGCGGCAGGAACGTGCGCACGCCCACGCTCACCCCCGTCGCCGTCGCCACGCCCAGCGTCACGAACGCGAACACAAACCCGCACACCAGCGGGGCCTGCCGCGGCGCTGTCTCGACGACGTACGTCAGCGCCCCGGGCAGCTCGCCACCCAGGCAGAAGCCCTGCACGACGCGCAGGATGACCATCAGCAGGCTGGCCGCCACCCCCCACTGCGCAAACGACGGCACGAGGCCCATGCCCAGCGTGGCTCCCGACATTACAAACACCGACCACAGAAACACCCGGCGCCGGCCATAGCGGTCACCGTAGTGACTCAGCACAATGCCCCCGATGGGACGCGCCAGATACCCCACCGCAAACGCCGCAAAAGAGGCCATCAGCGAGGCGATGGCCGACGAGGCGGGGAAAATCGCCTCGGCGATGTCCCGGGCAAAGATGCCGAAAATCACAAAGTCATAGAACTCGAGGGTGCCGCCGAGGCTGGCCAGCAGCACGATGCGCCAGCCGCCGGCGCCGATGCGATCAGGGGTCGTCATGCGGGCGGATTGTACTCGCCCCGGGCCCTCTGTTGGGCCCCAGTCTTCGCCTGATGTTCGCCCCTGAAAAATCTTTCGTCAGGGCCTCAAGCTTTTCCGGAACCCGCCGATTACGTCCGTGAGAGGCGGAAACCGCCCGCTTCAGACTCGAGGTTACCGTCATGCAACTTGCCACCAGCCGCTCGTTCTCGCCCTCCTGGTCAGCCCGTCACACCACCGACTACCGGTATCGACCGGCAGCAACCGTGGCCAAGGACGACCTCATGGAACTGCGCGCCGACCTGGCCCGCACAGGCGATGCCGTGCCCGAGTGGCTCGACGCGCTGATTGGCAACTTCGAAGTGGCCTCCGACCGGCACGGAATGATGTCGTTCGATCGCTTCCGCGGCTTCGCCGCCAGCAACGGCCTCCAGCCCCACGCGCGCGTCTCGTAAGCCGACGGCGAGCCGTCTCGCCCCGGCATCCGCCGCGCACCGATCATCACTCCGCCGCCCGCCCGGGTCCCTGCCGACCCGCGCGGGCGTCATCGTGTGTCGAGAAACCGGCCCAGCCGATCGAGCCCGGCGGTCAGCACGTCGGTGTGATTGGCATAGCCCATCCGCACCCAGCCTTCCATCGCCATCGCCTGTCCCGGGGTCAGCAGCACACCAGTCTCTGCCAGCAGCTGGCGGCAGAACGCGTATGAGTCTTCCCCCTCGGGAAGGCGCAGCAGGGCGGTCGTGCCGCTTTCGGGCTCGACCCACGACAGCTGCGGCTGCGTGGCCATCCACGATCGCACCAGCGCGAGGTTCCGCCGGGTGATAGCCCGACTCCGCGCCAGCACCGTGTCGGCCTGCGTCAGGGCGATGGTGGCCAGATAGTCGTCCACGACGCCCACGCTGATCGTGTTGTAGTCGCGGTGAATCATCGCCGCGTGCAGCACCTCGGCCGGGCCCGCCATCCATCCCAGGCGCAGGCCCGCCAGCGAGAAGGCCTTCGACATGCTGCCCGTGCTGATGCCCTTCGGATACACATCCGCCATCGACGCCGTGGTCCCCGGGTCGTGCTGGTCGAGGCCGCGATAGACCTCGTCGCACAGCACCCACGCACCCACGCGGTCGGCCAGAGCCGCCACGGCCCGCAGCGTCGGCTCGGGCATCAGCGCCCCGGTCGGGTTGTTGGGGTTGTTCAGCACCACGAGGCGCGTGCGCGCATCAATCAGGCCGGCCAGTGCATCGAGGTCAGGGTGGAAGCCCTGCTCGGGCCGCAGGTGCAGGATGCGCACCTCGGCCCCGAGGCTCTCGGGAATGGAATAGTGCTGCTGGTAGGTTGGCTGCACGCTAACCACCACGTCCCCGGGTTCCACCAGGGCCTGATACACCAGAGCATTGGCCCCGATGGCACCGTGCGCCACCAGCACCTGCGCGGGCGTCACCGACCGGTACAGCCGCGCAATGGCACCGCGCAGTGCCTCGCTGCCTTCAATCGCTCCATACGTGAGAGGCAGCTGCCGCATCGCGTCGAACGCCTCAGCCGGCCGCGCAGCCAGCGACAGCAGATCACCGACGGTGAGCGACGCCACACACGTTTCGGCCAGATTGTGCGAGCAACGCGTCTCGCACTCGTTCATCCACATCTCGACGCCGAAGGGGGCAATCCGCATAGCCATTTACTGTAGCGCGGTCCGCCGCGCGCGCATCGGCTACCATTACCGGCGTGCTTGACGTCATCGGGCTCGGCGCCCACGCCGTCGATCAGGTGTACCGCCTGCCGGCCGCACCCGATTTCCACGGTCTGCATTCCAAGCTGCGCGTCTCGCGCCACACCGTCAGCTGCGGGGGGCAGGTGGCCACCGCGCTCGCCACGTGTGCCGCCTTCGGGCTGCACGCGGCCTATCTCGGGCCGCTCGGTACCGACGACAACGCCGCCCGCGTCAGGGCCGAGCTCGACGGCCACGGCGTCGACCTCTCGCACGCGCTGGTGCGCCAGGGCGGAAGCCAGTACGCCGTCATCCTCATCGATGACCACTCGGGCGAGCGCGTCGTGCTCTGGGATCGTCCCGCGTCACTCACGCTGTCTGCCACCGATCTCCCGGTGCTGACGCTGCACTCGGCACGTGCCGTGCTCGTTGACGATGTGGATGCGGCGGCGAGTGCGGAACTGGCGCGTCGCGCCCGGGCGGCGGGCCTGCCGGTCGTCACCGACCTCGACCATCTCACACCGCACACCGAGGCCATCATCCGGGCGGCATCGCATCCGATCTTGTCAGAGCACCTGCCGATGGCTCTCACGCACGAGCCCACGCTCGAGCGGGCGCTGCATGCGCTGCGGGCGTGGACGCCGGGCATCATCACCGTCACGCTCGGCAAGGCCGGGGCCCTGGCGCTCGTCGGCGACACACTGGTGCATGAACCCGGCATCGACGTGCAGCCAGTCGACACGACCGGCTCGGGCGACGTCTTCCGCGGCGCGTTTCTCGCCGGGCTGCTGCAGGGTTTCGACATCGGGCGCACTCTGCGTCTGGCCAACCGTGTGGCGGGCGCCAGCTGCACCCGGCCTGGGGCCATGGGCGGGGTGCCGACGCGGGATGAAGCCCGCCGCTGGCTCGCCGAGACCTGAGCCCGACCCCGCGGTGCCCCTCACATCGGCCCCGAACATGAATCCCGCAGAAGAGCACGCGCGGGTATAGTGAGGGCGCCACCACCCATGCCACCCGCCACCGGATCGCCCGTGTCAGTGGACGCCGTGCTCGCGCGCGCCGGTCTGGTCACACCGGCCCAGCGCGCCTGGGCCTGGTACGACTGGGCCAATTCGGCCTACTTCACCACGGTCATCACCGCGGTCTTCCCCAGTTTCTTCGCCACGTATGCGGCCGCCGGGCTCGACCCGGCCGCCGCCACCACGCGCTTCGGCCTCATCACCACCCTGTCGACGGCCATCATCGCCGTGCTCGCCCCGCTGCTCGGGGCCATCGCCGATCGCGCCGCCATCCGCAAGCCGCTGATGGCCGGCTTCATTGCGCTCGGCACCCTCAGCTGCGCCGCCATGGTGTTCATCGGCCAGGGTCAGATCGGCCTCGCCTCGGCGCTCTTCATCCTCGGCAACATCGGCGCCTCCGGGGCGATCGTGCTCTACGATTCGCTGCTGCCGCATGTGGCACGCGCCGACGAAGGTGACCGCGTGTCGTCGGCCGGCTATGCGGTCGGCTATGTCGGCGGCGGGCTGCTGCTGCTCATCAACCTCGCGTGGATTCTGCAGCCGGCGACGTTCGGCTTTCCCGACACCACCACGGCCGTGAAGGCGTCCTTCCTGGCCGTCGCCGTCTGGTGGGCGGTGTTTTCGCTGCCGCTCTTCCGCCGCGTGCCCGAGCCTCCGGCTGAGGAGGCCCCGGGCGACGAACGCGGCACAACGGTCGTGGCCGATGCGTGGTTCCGGCTGCTCAGCACGTTCCAGCAGGTGCGCCGTTACCGGCAGGCCTTCCTGTTCTTCCTCGCCATGCTGCTCTATCAGGACGGCATTCAGACCATCATCCGCATGGCCTCGATTTACGGGGCGGAAATCGGCATTCCGCAGGACGCCCAGATCGGGGCCTTCGTGCTGGTGCAATTCATCGGCATTCCCTTCGCGCTGCTCTTTGGCAAGCTGGCCAGCCGCATCGGCACCAAACGCGCACTGTTCCTCGCTATTGCCGTGTATGCCCTGGCCACCGTCCTCGGCTATTTCATGGACAGCGTGACCGACTTCTTCCTGCTGGCGGTGCTCGTCGGCACCGTGCAGGGCGGCGCACAGGCCCTCAGCCGCTCGCTCTTCGCACGCATGGTGCCTGCCAGTCAGTCGGCCAAGTTCTTCGGGTTCTTTGCCGTCGCCGAGCGCTTCGCCACCGTGCTCGGGCCGTTGGTCTTCACCATCAGCGTGGCGCTCACCGGGTCGAGCCGGTCGGCGGTGCTCGCCATTCTCGGGTTCTTCGTCGCCGGCGCCTGGCTGCTGAGCCGTGTCGACGAGGCCGAAGGCATCAGGGCGGCCCGCGAGGGCGGTTCGGCATAGCGGGGCCGTTGCCGGTCGTGATACAACTACGGGGTTCGAAAGGAATGCGAGGCACCATGGCACACGAAACGACACGTCGCGAAATGCTGAAGACAACCGGAATGGCCGCTGCGGCGGTGAGCATGGTGACCCTGCCCGAGTGGGCACTGCCCGCGATGGCCCAGGGCGAAACCCTCGTGCCCTTCGCCGACTGGCCCGAGAACTTCAACGCCAACCCCGCGCCCGACCGCCGGCTCTTCAACACCCAGGGCATCACCTCGCCCTACACCGCCGCCGATCAGTTCTTCACCACCCAGCACTACGGACACCCGGTGATCGACCCGGCCTCGTGGCGCCTCAAGGTGTCGGGGCTGGTCGACCGTCCGGCATCGCTGTCCGTCGACGAGCTGCGCAAGCTCGGCGGCACCGAGCTCGTTGCCGGCTTCGAGTGCTCGGGCAACCGGCGTCCGCTGCAGGGCCTCATCGGCAACGGCCGCTGGACGGGCGTGCCGCTCAAGACCGTGCTCGAGCGCGCCGGCCTCAAGGCCAGTGCCCGCGAAATCGTGTTCTTCGGCGCAGACAAGGGACCCGAGGAAGTGGAGTTCCGCGCACAGAAGTTCAGCGTCGAGCAGAACTATGGCCGCAGCATGGCCCGCGACAAGGCGCTCGCCTCTGACGCGTTCCTGGCCTACGCCCTCGACGGTCAGCCGCTCACCCGCCACCAGGGCGCACCCCTGCGCCTCATCGTGCCCGGCTGGTACGGCGCCCCCAACGTCAAGTGGCTCTCCGAAATTCATGTGCAGGAAGACCAGTACCTTGGCAAGTTCCAGGCCCGCTGGTACCGCACGCTCAAGGGCGAGATGATCAACGGCGAGATGAAGTGGGTCGAGACCGCCATCACCCACCTGCAGCTCAAGTCGTTCGTCGCGCGCGTCACCCGCATGGGCAACGATTACAAGGTGCTGGCCATCGCCCTCAACGACGGCACGCCCCTCAAGTCGGTCGAGCTCAAGATCGATGACGGCCAGTGGGTCGCCATGACGCCCGACACCACCACCTCGGCCAAATACGGCTGGAAGTTCTACAACTACACCTGGATGGGCGCCGCCGCTGGCGAGCACACGCTCGTCTCGCGCGCCACCGACACCACCGGCAAGGTGCAGCCGACCGAGGCCGAACTCGAGGTCAAGAAGACCTTCCTCGAGGACAACTCGCAGCACCCCCGCAAGGTGCGCCTAGCCTGAGCCTGACGCCGTCTGTCCGAACCCTTACGCCAACCAGCCTCGTCTTTCACAAGAAGACGGGGCTGGTGTGTTTATGACGATTGTTCTCGCCGGCGGCACCGGCTTTCTCGGGCGTGCTCTCACGGCCGCTCTCACATCCGCAGGGCACCAGGTCCTCAATCTGTCCCGTCGTCCTCGACCCGGGAACCCGCGCGACGTGGCCTGGACGCCTGACGGCACCGCTGGCCCCTGGGCCTCGGCGCTCGACACCGCCGACGTCGTTATCAATCTTGCAGGCGAAGGCATTGCCGATCGCCGCTGGTCTGCCGAGCGCAAGGCGGCGCTCCGCACCAGCCGCATCCTGCCCACCCGCAGCCTCGCGCTGGCCCTCAAGGCGGCCGCGCCGCGGCCACGCCGGTTCATCACCAGTTCCGCCATCGGTTTTTACGGTGCCCACGACGATGAGGTCGTCACCGAGGCGACGGGCCCGGGCACCGACTTTCTGTCGACCCTGTGCGTGGAATGGGAATACGAGGCGGCCCAGGCGGCCTCGCCCGACACACGCGTTCACCTCCTGCGCACGGGCATCGTCCTGCATCCCGACGGCGGGGCGCTCAAATCGATGCTGCCGCCCTTCCGACTCGGGGTCGGCGGCCCGATGGGGCATGGACGGCAGTTCATGCCGTGGGTTCACCTCGACGACTGGGTGCGCCTCGCCACCTGGCTCGCCGAAGGCCACGGCGATGCCGCCGCACCGATGGCGGTCTGGAACGGCACCGCACCGACACCGGTCACCAATGCCGAGTTCGGTCGCATCCTCGGGCGCGTGGTGCGGCGTCCCGCCGTGATGCCCGCCCCCGCATTGGCACTGCGGTTGCTGCTCGGCGAGTTCGCGCAGTTCCTGCTGACCGGCGCACGCGTGGTGCCGGCTGCGGCTGAACAGCACGGCTTCCAGTTCCGGTTCCCCACCCTCGAACCTGCCCTGCGCGATCTGCTCGACTGAAGGCAGGGCAGCGGGGCCGGGGTGTTTCATTTACACTCTTTGCAAATGCCGCGTCGCGCTGTCTACGCCCTCTACTTCTGCTCGGGCGCCTGCGGTCTGGCCTATCAGGTGCTGTGGCTGCGGCAGCTCTCGTACGTCTTCGGCGTCACCGCCTATGCCGCCAGCACCGTGCTTGCCGCCTTCATGGCCGGCCTCGCCATCGGCAGCTGGCTCGCCGGTCCGCTGCTGAAGCGCGTCAGGCAGCCCCTCGCGGCGTTCGGCATCGTCGAACTGCTCATCGGCAGCGCGGCGCTCGCCACGCCGATCATGCTGGGCGTGGCCAGCTCGGTGTTCCGTGCGCTCTACGGCACAGGCCCCGACACCTTCACGCAGCAGACGCTCATCAGGTTCATCTGCGCGTTTGTCGTGCTGCTGCTGCCCACAGTGCTCATGGGGCTCACGCTGCCGCTCGTCAGTGCCTCGTCTGTCATTCAGGGACCGCGCTTCTCGTCACACGTGAGCACGCTCTACGCGGTCAACACGGCCGGTGCCGTCTCGGGGGCCCTGCTCACCGGCTTTGTGCTCATCGGCGCCATTGGCAGTCAGGCCACCTTCTGGCTGGCCGCCGCCCTCAACGCGTTCGTCGGTCTCTCGGCCCTCGGCCTGCAGCGACGACTCGCCGCTGGCACTGACACCGCCGCAGATGCGTCGCCCTCGGATGCCGTCGCTCCGCCTGCCGACGCGGCCCGCCCCTCGGGCGATGCATCCGGAGCAGGCTCGACGGCCCCTGTCAGCGGCCCGCGCGTCATCTGGCTGGTGATGGCCCTGTCCGGGGCGGCCTCTCTCGCGCTCGAAGTGGTCTGGTTCCGGCTGATGACGCTCTTTGTCGACGCCACCACATACGCCTTTACCACCACGCTCGCCATTGTGCTGGTGGGCATCGCCCTCGGGGGCGCGGCCGCCGCGCGCCTGCTGTCGCGTCCGCGCAACTGGGTGCTGTGGCTCGCCGCGATTCAGGTCGCCACCGCGGTGGGCGTGGTTCTCAGCCTCGGACTGCTGACCTGGCCCGGCGTGCCGCTGGTGTCCGGGATGCGAGCCCTGCAGCGGGTCCTGCTGTCGTTCCTGCTGCCGTCACTGCTGATGGGCGTGTCCTTCCCGCTGCTGCTGCGCCTGGGCGTACCCCCCTCAGACGCACCCGACGATGAGTCACAGGCAGCGGCGCGTGCGGCCCTCGTCGGTCGCTTCTACGGCGTCAACGTGCTTGGCGCCATCATCGGCTCGCTCGCCGGGGGCTTTCTGCTGCTGCCCTGGCTGGGCACGCGACTGAGCCTCGTGGCCGTGGCCGGGGTGTTCGCCGTCGCCGGGCTGGCGGTGGCCCTGCTGCAGCGGCGCATGGCCACCTGGCTGCCACTGGCCGTCATGGTGGCCCTGGCCGGCGTCATGGCCACGCGCCTGCCCGATCCCTACGTCACCACCACCCGCGACCGCATCGGACCGGGCATCGTCGAAGTGTTCCGCGAGGAGGGCGCACAGACTTCGGTCAGCGTGCACGAGTCGCAGTTCGAGCGCGTGCTGCGCGTCGGCGGCCTGCACCAGGCCAACGACACGCAGGGCATGGTCAAGGTGCACCGCCAGATCGGCATCCTGCCCGTGGCCCTGCATCCGAATCCGCGCGAGGCCCTGGTCATTGGCCTGGGCGGTGGCGCCACGGCCGGGGCGGTCAGCCAGCATGCCGGCACTGACGTGCAGGTCGTTGAACTCTCTGAGGGTGTGCGCAAGGCCGCGGCCTACTTCGCCCACATCAACTACGACATCCTCAACCGTCCCAACGCCCGCATGCGCGTCGACGATGGGCGTAACTTCCTGCTGCTGTCGGGCGAGCGCTTCGACGTGATCACGGCCGACATCATCCAGCCGATTCACGCGGGTGCCGGCAGCCTCTATTCGAAGGAATACTTCCAGCTGGTGCGACAGGCGCTCAAACCTGGCGGCATCGCCATGCAGTGGATTGGCCAACGCGAGCGTGCGCACTACTTCCTGATCATGCGGACGTTTCTCGACGTCTTCCCGCACACGACCCTCTGGCTCGACGGCAGTCTCATGGTCGGTTCGCTCGAACCGCTCAGACTCAACCGCGAGGCGTTCGAACGCAAGTTGAGCGATCCTCAGACGCGCGAGGCATGTGCCGCAGCTGGCCTCAGCTCCTTCGACGATCTGCGCCGCTGGTATACCGGGGGACCCGATGCGATGCGCGCGTTCGTGGGGCCGGGGCCGCTGCTGACGGACGATCGGCCTCTGGTGGAATATCACCGGTCGCTGCCAGCCGACACCGAGCGCCTCGACGTAACGGCGGTGCGAAGTTCCATCGCGGAGATCGATCCGCCCACGCCGTAGGCCGCTGACCCTGAGACGCCGGCGGTTCCCGGCGTCGTGGCACTCGCACGGGCCGCGATGCGGCCGTGTCGCGCACCCGGACCCGGTGCCGGCCGTCAGAGAACGGGCGGCGCCCCGGCGCGGAAGTCACCGCCCAGCAGGGACACCGAGTCGGCGCCGAGCCAGCGATCGATGATGCTGGCGTACACCGACCGGAAGTCGGTCTCGTGCCGCACATCACCGGCGCTGCTCTCGAGCGTCGGGTTCTGGGGATCGGGTCGCAGGTCTGCCGCCGTGCCGTGCAGGCCGCCGCGCACACCGCCGCCCATCAGCATCATCACGCCACCCGCGCCATGGTCGGTACCCTGGCTGCCGTTCTCGAAGACGCGCCGGCCGAACTCGGTGTAGATCAGCACCAGCGTGGAGCCCAACAGCCCCTGCACCTGCAGGTCGTCGTGAAACGCCTTCAATCCGTCATCGAGCGTACCCATGAGGTTGAAGTAGCCGCCGGTGTTGACGCCCTGTCCGGCGTGCGTGTCATAGCCGCCGGTCTGCACCCAGAAGATCCTGGTGCCGATGCCCCGGTTCATCGCGCCCGCTACCGCCCGCAGCGCCTGGCCGAATCCGCTCGTGGGATACGTGGCCGACGGCCGATACGCGGCCACGGTCGCCACCCGATCGATCGTGTTCAGGGCCGCGCGGGTGGTGCCGTTCACAAACGCCAGATGCGGACGTTCCACCGGCACATGCGACGCAATGCGGGCCTGCGCCTCGCGTTCGGCAAGGGCCTCGGCTCCGGTATTCGGGCTGGCGAGCACATAGGTCGCCGGGTTGACAATCGAGTGAATGCCCATGGTGTTGGCCATGAGGGGCCGCGGGGTTTCGCGCTCGGTGTTCCAGGCCACCAGCGGATCGAGCGGTCCGGGCAGCGAATCGAGATACCGCCCGAGCCAGCCCGGCCCCGAAGGAGCGGTCGGGTTGGCCGTGCCCCAGATGTCATAGCCGGTAAAGTGCGAACGGCTCGAATTCGGGTAGCCCGTGCGCTGCACAATCGCGAGACGGCCGCCGTCAAAGACGCTCTTGAGTCCGCGCAGCCGGGGATGCAGCCCGAGGTGTGCACCCGATCGATCCTGGCCGATCTGCAGCACAGTGCCCGCAGGCACCGCGATGCTGGGGCGACGCGAGTAGTAGAACGGATCGCGATAGGGAATGACCGTGCTGAGCGCATCGTTGCCGCCGCGCAAATACACGACGACCAGGTTGCGCGAGGTCTGGCCCTGCGCGGCTGCCACGTCCTGCAGCACGTGCGGCGCGATGAAGCCATAGGTGAAGGCGGTGACTCCGCCCCGGACAAACGTGCGTCGCGACAGATGCATGAGGTGTCCTACACGAACTGGAATTCCGACGAGCCGAGCAGCAGCCGCACGGCACCGGGTACCTTCGTCGTCAGCTGCGCATCGGTGCCGGTCCAACGGATACCTGACCGCAGATAGTCGTGCAGCGCACTGTATCCATCGCTGCTGAAGCCCGGCGTCTGATAGCGCGACAGCAGAAACTCGAGCACCCGTTCCGGTGAGGCACGGAACGCCTGCGCCTCGCGCACCAGATTCGTCCGCTGATTCGTCGCCAGCGTCGACGCGAAATTGAGCCGCGCCAGCATCGACGAGGTCGTGAACCAGTGGGGACCGGTGGCCCAGCCATTCACGTCGGGAGGCTCATAGAGCGACTGCCCCATGTTGACCAGCGGCGTGATGGCCGCATCCACCGACAGTCCGCGCCAGCCGGTTTCCTTGATCGCCCGCACCACATACTCGACGGGCCACGCATAGCGCTGGTAGACATTCGCGCTGCTCAGGAATTCGGGAGAATGCAGCAGTCGCCGCAGCATCGCGTGGATGCTGAACGTGCCACTGGTCCGATAGGCCTCGGCTGCCTGCCTGATGAGGCCTTCATCGGGCTCATCGACATCGTTGATGAAGAAGGCATACAGCCGCCGCGCCAGGCGCTCGGCCGTCGCCGGATGGCGAGCGAGAGCATCAATCAGATCAAGGCCATCCTGCACACCCTGTGCGGCAGCCCGCGCAGGAATCGTGCGCGACCCGTCCGGATAGATCGGGAAGCTGAACGTCTTGGGATCGGTGTCGTGCTGCGCCGGGTTGTAGATCGACCGGTAGTAGCTGTTGACCTCGTCCGTACGATCGTTCACCACCACCAGCTCGAGGTTCCAGCCGGTGAACACACGCGCCGCCGCATACACATCGGATTCGGTGTGCTGGTCGACACCCACCGTGAACAGCTCCATCAGCTCGCGGCCGAAATTCTCCTGAGGACGCGTGCGGATGTTGGTGCGGCCGTCCAGCCACACCAGCATCGCCGGATCTTTGGCGACCTCGATCAGCAGATCGCGGAAGTTGCCCGTGGCCATGTCGCGGAACATCTGCACCTGCCCGCGCGTGCCGTTCGGCTGGCGCGCCGCGTCCATCATCTTCGTGGCGTGAATGCTGCCGAAGGTGCCGGCCACTTTCGAATACGCCGTCGCAAAGTAGTGGTGCCAGAACAGCGCCAGCTTCTCCTGCAGCGGCCGCCGCGTGTGCATCATCCGGAACAGCCACCGCTGGCGTGCGTCGTTGATCACCGTGTCTGGCGAGAAGGTACCGCGCACCGTCACGCCGGCATGCGCAGGGTGCCCGATGAGGGCGTCGGTGCCGTCCGGAGCCTCGGCATAGTTCAGCAGCTCGTCTATCAACTGCGCCGGCGTGAAGTTGGCAAAGTAGGACAGATCGTCGGGGCTGGCCCCGAATCCCATCCGGCGGAGGATATGCTCGTGCATGCCGTCGCTCTCCCCTCGAATGTTAATGCTTACTGAATCGGCACGGGCGGGAAAAAACACAGGCCCCGGCGCCCTGACGGTCAGGACGCCGACGCCTGTTCCCCACTCGGTCTTGCGTGCGGCCGGACAGCATGCGCTGCCCGGTGCCGGACACTAGCGCGACGCCGGCTTCGGTGCCTGCCCCAGGCTCAGCAGGTTCGCCATGATGCGATAGGCCCCGTCCGTGCCCGCCGGCAGCTGACGCCACAGGCCCAGCCCCACATAGATCCACCGGCCCTTGCCCACCTGCGCCTCGACCAGTGCCCCGCGCTTGGTGCCGCGGTTATACGCAAACGGTTCCTCGAACTCGATGAGGTCCTTCATGCGCGGATCGCGCTTGTTGGTGTCGAGGAAGTAGAGTCCGCGCTCCTGCACCCAGCCCGTCCAGTCGGCACGCCCGATCGCATTCGGCCCGGTGAACACCGGATTGGTCGGCTCGAGAATGCGCACTTCGGCATTCTCGTCCGTCACACGCTCACGACCCACCACACCGGGGTAGGGACCATACTGCGCATCGTTGAACTCGAACTTGTTGTAGTTGACGATGACGGTACCGCCGGCGGCGGCGTAATCGAGCAGCCGCTGGTTGTAGGCGCGCAGGTCAAGCCGGCGTTCATACACGCGCACGCCGGTCATCACCACGTCGTATTTGGTCAGGTCACCCCACGCGAGTTCGTCCGGGCCAATCAGCGACACGGTCACACCCAGCTGCTCGAGGGCCTGGGGCACCTGGTCACCCACGCCCATCACATACCCCACCGACAGGTTGGGCTTCACCGCCACATCGACGGCCTTGGCCGTAATCTCGGGCGTGACCAGCACGTGCCGGCGCGTCGTGTGTGGATACTCGACCAGCTGGTACCCGAGCGCATAGTCACGTCCGCCCGACTGCACCCTGGCCGTGATGGGGAAGCTGCTGCCACCGGGCTTCGACGCCGCAGCCATCAGCATCGGCGACGGGGGCACCTCGACCTCGAAGCGCACCGTGATCGCCTCGTCTTCGCGGGCAAAGCGCACCGGCTGCGTGGCCGGCGTCGCACGCCAGCCCTGAGGCAGCCCCAGCACCACGTCGCCCCGCGCGGCGCCCCTGACATGGTTGACGACCGTCACCCGCACATCCTTGCGCGTCCCGCGCGCATTCGCCGGCGAGGCACTCGTCGGCACAATCAGCGTCTCGGGCGTCATCGTCACGGCGAAGCCAGGCACCACGTGCAGCTCGGCGCGCTTCTCACCGCTGAACAGGTTCCCTTCCGAGCGGGCCTGCACCGGCACGGTCACCGGAAACTCGACCCCGCTCATGGCCAGTGTGAACGTGGCCGTGAACGGCGTGGGCCTGAATGGGGCTCCGAACGGCACATCGGGATCGACCGTGAACCGCGACACCCCCGGGGTATAGCGGAAGTGCGCCGCCGTCGGGCGCGCATCGGCCGGAATGACGCCGCCGCGCTCGGTAGCCTGCGAGAAACCGTTCAGCACACGCGACTTCACCTCGACCGTCGTCGTCCCGCGCACGGCGGCGATGAGCTGCACGCCCACCTGCTGCCCCGGGGTGACGATGCCGTCATTGGCAATGGCCTCGATGCGCGTGTCGGTGGCTGCCACCAGGGCATTGATGAACTGCTGTTCCTTCTGCGCCATCCGGAAGTCGATTTCGTAGCGCGCCTCATCTGACAGGCCCATGCCCGCGAGCCCGGCTCGCAGTGCCCGCGTCGACGTCAGGCCTGCCGCCAGTGGCGCCACGGCACCGGCGCTGCCACGGGCACCCAGCTCGCGCCGGGCTGCCTGCACGTGTCCTGCAATCTCGGTCAGTGCGGCCGTCAGCGCTGCCGGGGGCGTGGCACCCGCATAGCCCGCCAACGAGGCGAGGCTGTGGTTCACACCGTCGAACGGATCCTGCTCCACGCGGTTCACACCGTCAGGCAGCACCGTGTCGCGCAGGCGATACGCCCGCACGCTGCCCGGCCCCATCATGCTGGTGTCGCCTGGCAGCGGCAGCAGCTGGGACATGCCCTGGCACTTGTGCATGCTGCGCGCCTCGCCCGACAGCTCGTTGTAGGTGCGACCCAGCACCGGGTCGTACTGCGTGCCACCGCGGAACTGCAGGGCCGTCGACGCCCCCGGGGTGCCCGAGAACGACGGCACCTGGCCACCGGGTGCAGAGAAGCCGGCGGTGTAATAGAACTTCGCCGGCTGCCACGGCCGCAGGCCGTCCTTGATCTGTTCGGGATACTTCGTTGGATCAGCCGCCAGGCGGAACGCCTCTGACGTCAGCCGCGATGACGTCTGGTGGTGCTGCCCGCCACCCTCGCCGTCGAACACGAACCCGACGATCACGTGAGGCCGAATCGTGCGGATCATCCGGACGAAGTCGCCCAGAATCTCCTCCTTGCCCCACTTCTCCATGGTTTCCTCCACGCTGAAGGAAAACCCGAAGTCGACCGCGCGCGTGAAGAACTGCTCCGCTCCGTCATAGCGGTGGGCCGCCAGCAGCTCTTCGGTGCGCAGCACCGCCAGGGCCTCGAACAGCTCGGGGCCGATCTCGTTCTGGCCGCCCTCGCCGCGCGTCGACGTCACCAGCGTCGTCCGCATGCCCTTGCCGAAGCCGTAGTAGGCCAGCATGGCGTTGTTCTCGTCGTCAGGGTGCGCTGTGGTCATCATCAGCGTGCCCACCGTCTCGAGCTTGCGCAGGGCCAGCTCGACGGCCGGCGTTCCGCGCAGCCCTGTCACCGGCTGCAGCTGGTGCTGCGCCGACACCGTGGATACCGTAGACACAAAAACGGCCGCCAGGGAGGCGGCCACCGCAACACCGGTCACGAGCTTCTTCATCGATATGATCCTGCGAGGGATGGTGCGGGAAGGCCCAGGGGCCCTCCCGCATCGTCAACGCGCACTAGAACGTGAACTTGATACCGAACTGCAGCTGGCGCTGCTCGTACCCGCCGGTCGGCACCAGATTCTTGCCGCTCGTCGGCAGCGCCACGGTGGGCACGCCGAGCGTATCGGTCGCAATGACGGCGTTCACGCCCGACACCTGCACGGTGTTGAACAGGTTCTTCACTTCCGCAATCGCCTCGATGGCGCGGTTGCCACCCACGCGCACACGACGCGAATAGCGGACGTCAACGTTATAGCGCGCGGGCAGGCGCAGCGAGTTGCGCGCCACACCCACAGGACGGTCAGCCGCCGTGCCGTCGTTGTTCAGCTCGCGGTTGCTGCGCAGGTTGATCGGAATGCCGCTCGCAAACTGCATCGCGATGCCAAACACGTTGTTGTTCAGGATGGCGCCCATCGCGCCATCCTTGTCGACCTGCGGCGTCGCCACGACGCTGCCCGTAAACGTGTGCCGCTGGTCGAGCACATTCGGACCGCGGTCGCGGTCGAGGCTGGTCACGTCAGTACGGCCCGCATCGCCCTGCACCGACAGTGCGCCGGTGATCGGGGCATTGTCGTCGCTCTTGCCCAGCGTATAGGCCAGATCAAAGCCGATGCCGTTCACATTGCGCCGCGTGAACTGCAGCGTCATGTTCCTGTAGGTCGACTCGCCGATCGACTGCGTGGCGTTGATGACGTTATAGAGCGGATTCGCGCGCGTCGAGGCGTTGACCGCCGTGCTGAAGATCGGGTTGCCGTCCGACAGCGTGCCCATCGGGTTGATGAGGTTGATGTTCGTCACCACCGGCAGGTTGTAGCCGCGGACATACGAACCACCCACGCCCACCGAATAGCGATCGTTCAGCGCATGCTCGAACTGCACGTTGCTCTGCCACGCACGGGCAATCTGGAAGCTCGGATCCACGGTCCACGCCGTGTTCGGCTGCGCACCCGCGCCGGCGCTGAGAATCGCCGGGAACCGCGGGGCCCCCACCTGCGTGGGCTGGAGCGATGCCGACGCGCGGGCGTTGGTGCCGTCATTCTGCAGCGCCTGCTCGTAGATGGCATTGAGCGGCTGGTCGAACATCAGGCCCGTGTTGCCGCGCAGCACCGTGCGGCGCTGATTGCCGAGCGTCCACACAAAACCGAAGCGGGGCGCGAAATTGTTCTTGTCGATCGCGAACTCGCGCGACGTGGCGATCGGGGCATTGGCCACCGGATCAGGCGTGCGGTAGCGGTCGTAGCGCACGCCGTACAGCACCTTCAGGTTCGACGTGACGCGCCAGTCGTCCTGCACGAACAGGCCCAGCTGCGACGTGTTGTACTCGAGATTCGGCTGGCCGAAGTACTGGGTGAACGTCTGGTAGCCGAGGGGGTTGGCACCGCTCACCGCCGCCTGATACGCCGCGACGTTCGCGAAGGTGTACTGCGCGGCCGGAGCGGCCGTGCGCGTGTCCTTCACCATCTGCACGTCGAAGCCCGCCTTCAGCGCGTGATCGCCACGCAGATAGGTGGTGCTGTTGTTCACCTGCAGCACGTTCTGCGTGAACCCGAACCCGGCATCAGACACGCTGCCCACCGGGCCGCCGAGGTTCGCCACGCCGGTGATGTTCACCGCCGGGCCCTTGCCTGCCAGTGCGTTGGGCGTGCGGGCCTGCGCGCGCGTCGCATACTGCACGCGCAGTTCGTTCAGGAAGCTGCTCCCCAGCGTCGACACCAGCTGCGCCGCCGTCGAGTGCTGGCGGTCGGAGAAGTCGGTCGCGCGCTGCACCGAGGTCAGCCCGCCGCCGATGTTCGCCGTGATGAAGTTGTCGAAGAACATGTAGCGCACCGACAGCCGGTTGCCCTGGCTCAGCTGGTGGTCGATCTTGCCGATGGCAAACTCGGTGTTGAGTCCGCGCGGCATGTAGCGCGGTTCGGTCAGCCCCAGCGCGGCCTGGTTGGCCGCCGAAATCGTGATGACGCTCAGCCCCGACAGGTCACGTTCCGTGTGCTCATACCCGCCGAAAAAATGCGTCTTGTCCTTCACAATCGGACCGCCGAGGTCGAACGTGTAGACATTCACGTCCGTCGGCGGCTTGTTGGCCGTCGTGCGCTCGCCCTGCGTGTAGAACGGAAACGCCACCATCGGCTGGCGCTGGAAACGGTAGCTGCCCTGCCCGCGGAACGTGTTCGTGCCCGACGGCGTAATCGCGTTATAGACCAGCCCCATTGTCTGCCCGAATTCGGGTGCGTAGCCGGTGGTCACCACCTTCACTTCGCGAATCATCACTTCCGACATCGGCATCTGCCGCAGGCCGGCGCGATCCTTCTGCGTATTGTTGCTGCCGTCCACCTGATAGTTGACGCGCAGCAGCGCGCCGTTCGCCGTCAGGCGGGGCACACCGAATTCGTTGGTTTCAAAACCCACCACGCCCGGCTGCAGCAGCGCGAAGTTGTAGGGGTTGCGCGAGGTCAGCGGCAGCGTCTTGATTTCCGCCTGACTCAGCGTGCGGCCCTGCTCGATCTTGCCCAGGTCGACAATCGGCGCATCGGCCGTGACCGTGACCGTTTCTTCCAGGGTGCCCACTGACAGCGAGAAACTGATGACGGCGGTCTGCCCCGCCCGCAGCGTGACACCCGTCTGCTCAAACTTCTTGAAGCCCTGCAGCTCGGCCGTCACCTTGTATGTGCCGAGCGACAGCAGCGGCGCGCGGTACAACCCGCGTTCGTTCGTCACAACCGCACGCGTGTCACCGGTGTCGATGTTGACCACCGTCACGGTGACACCCGGCAACACCGCCGTCTGATCGTCGGTGACCGTGCCTTCAATCGTGCCGTTGATGGCGGTCGACTGTGCCGCCGCAGAGACGGCGGTGGCCAGCGCCAGAATCAGGGCCAGGAATGTTCGCTGCATGGATCGGAGCCTCCCAAATCAAATACGAACCAACTGCCAGTATATGCCCGGCAGCTTGAGGTCATCGACTGAAACGACGGTCCCGTCCCCGGCGATGCAGGGGCATAATGTCGACGTGATGACCGTCCTCAGGCGGGTGCTGGGTGCCCTGCTGGTGATAACACTCGTGCTCGGCCTGGGGGCCGCATGGTGGGTGCGCACCCGGCTCCACGACAGCTTGCCGGTGCTCGATGGAGAAGTCGCGGTTAGCGGCCTGTCGGCGCCGGTCACCGTCACCCGCGACGCCAGAGGCATTCCCTTCATCTCGGGCGGATCGCGTGCAGACGTCGCGCACGCCCTCGGCTTCATCCACGCGCACGACCGCTTTTTCCAGATGGACCTGCAGCGTCGCCAGCCCGCCGGCGAGCTCAGCGCTCTGGTCGGACCCGCGGCCGTCGCCGCCGACCAGCGCATGCGGCCCCACCGGTTCCGTCAGGTGGCCCGCGAGGCCCTCCAGAGGGCCGAACCGGCGTGGCGCGACCTGCTCGTCGCCTACACCGATGGTGTCAATGCAGGACTCGCCGCCCTCGGCGCGCCCTCGTTCGAATACGCCCTGCTGCGCCAGTCGCCCGAGCCCTGGACGCCCGAAGACTCGATTCTGGCCGTCATGGCGATGTTCGTGGCCCTGCAGGGGCGCCAGATGGAGTTTGAACAGGGCGCCGAACAGGTGCGAAGTGCCGTGCCCCCCGAGGTGTTCGAGTTCCTCACCCGCGCCGGGTCAGAGTGGGACGCCCCCGCCGAAGGCGAGGCCATCAGCCGCCCCCCTGTGCCAGAGCCCGGGCAGTTCAATCTGCGCAGCACACTGGCGGCCGACACCCTCCCGGTCACCGATCCGACCGCCGATCCCGACGCCATCGCTCACGCCGCGATTGGCTCGAACAACTGGGCCGTCGACGCCGCGCACACCGGCGGGCACGGCGCCCTGCTCGCCAACGACATGCACCTGCAGCTCGGCGTCCCCAACATCTGGTACCGCGCCGCGATGCAGTTCCCCGACCCGTCGCAGCCGGGCACCACCCGCACGCTGCACGGCGTCACCCTGCCGGGCCTGCCCGTGCAGGTCGTCGGCAGTAATGGCGACGTGGCCTGGGGCTTCACCAACACGGGCGGCGACTGGAGTGACCTTGTCCGCATCGAACCCGACCCCGCCGACCCTGATCGCTACCTCACGCCCGATGGTCCGCGCGCCTTCGAGACCGTCACCGAGCAGATTGCCGTCCGCGGCGAGGCGCCCCGCCCCCTCACCATTCGCACCACCCTCTGGGGGCCCGTCGTCTGGACCGATGTCGACGGCCGCGGCTATGCCCAGCACTGGGTGGCCCACGATCCCGACGTCATTGCCGGCGATCTCTCACGTCCCGAACGGGCCCGCACCATCGATGAGCTCATGACAGCAGTCGTCGGACTCGGCGTGCCCCATCAGAATGTCGCCATGGCCGGCCGCGATGGCCGCATCGCCTGGACGGTGGGCGGAGCCATCCCCGTCAGGCGTGGCTTCAGCGGTACCACACCGGTGTCATGGGCCGACGGCACCAGCGGGTGGGACGGCTACCTTCCCGCCGCCGCCGTGCCCCGCATCATCGACCCCGAGGTCGGCCGCGTGTGGACCGCCAATGCCCCCGTGGTCGATGGGGCGCGCCTCGCCACGATCGGCGACGGCGGCTATGCCGACGGCATCCGCGCCCGCATCATCCGCGATGACCTGCTGGCGCGCACCTCGGCCAGTCCGCGCGACATGCTCGCGCTGCAGCTCAACGACCGCGCCCTCTTCCTCGAACGCTGGCGCACCCTCGCGTTGCGCACACTCGATTCGGCCGCAGCCGCAGCGCCAGCCGACCGCGCAGACGCGCGTCGCCAGATGCGCGACCTCATCGACCGCACCTGGACCGGCCGGGCCTCGCCCGACTCGACCGGCTACCGCCTGGTCCGCATGTTCCGCACCGACATCGTCCGCCGCGTACTCACCTTCGTCACCGCACCCGTGAAACAGAAAGACCCGACGTTCGACTACACGCAGCTGGGCCGCACCGAAGGCCCCGTCTGGGCCATCGTCGATGCACGGCCGATGCACCTGCTCGACCCCCGCTATGAGTCGTGGGATGCGCTGTTTCTCGACGCCATCGACGCGGTCTATGCCGAACTGACCGCCGACGGACGCGCCCTCGCCGACCAGACCTGGGGCGAGGCCAACCGCGCACAGATCGTCCATCCGCTCACGGCGGCCGTGCCGCTGCTGGGCCGGTGGCTCAACATGCCCGGCGATCCGCTGCCCGGCGATGCCTACACCCCGCGTGCACAGTCACCCCGCACAGGCGCGTCGGAACGGCTCGTCGTCTCACCGGGCCGCGAAGCCGAAGGGCTGCTGCAGATGCCGACCGGCCAGTCATCGCATCCGCTGTCGCCCTTCTTCGGGTCAATGCATCGCGAGTGGGTCGAGGGCACACCCATCCCGCTCGTGCCCGGCCCCGCGCAGCACACGTTGACCCTGGTGCCCTGAGCAGCCGCCGCAGGGGGCAGAGTCCGGGTCGCGGCCTCGTCGGCGAGGCCCCCATCGCTGCGCCCTTCGCCTTACCGACGCAGCATCAGCTTCTGCACGCGCCGGCCGTTGCCGACCTCGCTGACATACAGGTTGCCGCGAGAGTCGGTGGCCAGGTTGTGCATGAACACGAACTGTCCGGCATAGCGCCCGATGCGGCCATAGGTGCCGACCTCAGTCAGCGTCCGACGGTCGAGGATGTGGATGCGCCCATTGCCGGCATCCGCCACATACAGCCATCGCTGATCGGGATCCGGCGAAAACGCGGTGCTGAATGAGGTGCCCAGCAGGCGCGTCTGCCGCTCGATGAAAACTTCGCGCTGAAACCGGCCGTCGATCGTGAAGACCTGCACGCGGTTGTTCAGGCGATCGTTCACGTAGACGAGGCCATCGTTCGACACCTTGATGCCGTGCACGGTGTTGAACTGCTGGGGGCCCGGTCCCTCGCCGGCAAACACCTGCGGCGTGCCGTCGTCAGGCGTGTTGCCGTAGGCACCCCACATCCGCCTGAACGCGCCCGTGTCGGCATCGAGCACAAGCACCCGACGGTTGATATAGCCGTCCGCAATGAACACCTCGTTGGTCGGCGCATGCACCCAGATGTCGGCCGCGTTGTTCACGTTGCGGGTGTCGAGGCTGCCCTGGCTCATGCCCCGCCGGCCGATCTGCAGCAGCAGGCGCCCGTCAGGGGTGAACTTCAGCAGAAAGTTTTCCTTCCGATCCCGCATGCGCGGCCCACCCGCCGACGAAATCCACACGTGGCCCTTGAAGTCGACGTGAATGCCGTGTTCATCCGCCGGCCATTCGTAGCGCTTGTCGGCCGGCTCTCCACCCCAGCCCCGGATGAAGTTTCCCGACGAGTCGAACTCCATCACCGGGGGCGCGGCCTCGCAGCACGCAGCCTCGGGGTTCTGCCGCTTCTCGTCGCTGTTGATCGACCAGGGCCGCTGCAGAATCCACACGTGATCCCGGGCGTCGACGGCCACGCCAGACACCTGACCCAGAATCCACTGCGTCGGCAGCGTCGGCCAGCGCGGATCCACCTCGAACCTCGGTACCCCGCTGTCCGGCTGCGATGCTCTGTCAAGCGCCGTCACCGCCGTCGCCAGCACGCTGAGCGCGCAGACCACCACCAGCAACACCCGCGGGCGACGCGGGTTCACTGGTCGATCACCTGTGTGGCGTGGCATCCACATCGCCAGACCTCAATACCCCATCGCATACCCGGTGCGCCGCGGGTCCGCGCCCGCCGTCATGGCACCCGTCACCTGATCCACGCGAATCACCTGCATGTGCCCGAGGCTGCCCCACCCGGGCAACACACGCACGGTGTGTCCCATCTGCTCGAGCGCCGCAATGGTCGCCGGTGGCACTCGCCCCTCGACCTGCACGGTAATCGCCGCACCCGGCTTGTAGAAGTTCGGAGCCGCCTCGAGTACCAGCCGCGGTGCCTCAATCGCCGCCTGCACCGGCTGCGCAAAGTCGATGAGGTTCAGCAGCACCTGAAACTGCGTCTGACCGATCGTCTCGCCACCCGGCGTACCGAAGACAAACGCCAGCGTGCCGTCTTTCAACACCACCACAGGCGAGTTGTTCAGAATCGGAATCTTTCCCGCGCCCACATAGTTCACGTCGGTCGGATAGGGTGATGTTGATCCGATCCGCATGCCGTTGTTCAGCAGCAGACCCGTGCGGCCCACCACCACGTTATTCCCGAACAGTCCTCCGAGCGTCGGCGTGCAGCCCACCGCATTGCCGAACCGGTCGACAATCGAGAACGACGTCGTGTGCAGCTCGCCGTCGTAGTGCTCGTCCCACGCAGGTCCCTGCGCACGCGGCGTCGACTCGGGTGCGCCCTCAGGCACACCAGGCGCCGGATACGGAATGGCCCGGGCCTGATCGAACAGCCGCCAGCGGGCCTCGGCAAAGCCTCGCGAGACCAGACCCGTCTGCGGCACGCGCACAAACGCCGGGTCGGCCACATAGCGATAGATGTCGGCCTTCGAAATCTTGATCGCCTCAATCACCGCATGCAGGTGCGCCGGCGAGTGCTGCCCGGCGGCCTTCAGATCGACGGGCGCAATGAGATTCGCCCCCATCACCACCTCGAAGCCGCCGCGCGAGGTCGACGGATTGCTGTAGACGTCGTGGCCGCGGTACGTCGTATGCAACGGCTCCTGCCACTGCGGCGCATACGCCGCGAGGTCGGCCGCCGTCAGCACCCCGCCGTTCTCGCGGAAGAACCGATCGATCTCCTGCGCAATGTCGCCCCGGTAGAACCGGTCGTAGGCCGCCTGAATTGCGGCCACCCGGCTCGCCCCGCCCTTCAGGGCCTGGGCTTCCGCCTCCACCAGCTTGCGCAAGGTCGCGGCATAATCCGGATTCTTCAGCAGCTCGCCCGCCTTCAGCGGTTCACCGTTCGGCAGGAAGATCTTTGCGGTGGTCGGGTACTTCGCGAGGTTGTTGCGGCCCCGCGCAATCGACTGCGCCAGCATCACATCAATCGGATAGCCCTGCTCCGCATACGCAATCGCCGGCGCCAGCACATCGGCCACCGACAGCGTGCCGAAGCGCTGGAGCTGCACGAGATAGCCGCCGATGTTGCCCGGCGTGATGCCGGCCGTCATGCCCGCATTCAGCGTCTCGGGCGTCATCGCCTCGGGCTTCAGGGCCTTCGGCGCCGCGCCGGCCATCGACAGCGACCACACCTTCCCCGACGACCGGTGATACATCGTCATGAAGCCGTTGCCGCCGATACCGTTCATCTCGGGTTCGCCGAGGCCGGCCATCGCGCCCACCGCCGCCGCCGCATCAAAGGCATTCCCACCCTTGACCAGCATCTGCAGGCCGGCAGACGCCGCAATCGGATGGCCCGCCGTCACCAGCCCGTGCACACCGGCCACTGCGGGACGCGTCAGGCCCGGCCGCATCGACGCGGGCGCCTCGGCCGCCTGCTGCTGCGCGAGGCCGTAGAGGGTCGTGGCCCCCAGTGCAACAATCACGAACGATACGCCGAACAGACGCTGCAGCCGCATAGACGCTCCCGGGAATGAAGGTGCCCAGAGTATAGGCTGTTGGGCCGGACGGCATCTGCCACTAAGATGGCGCCATCAGGGAGGACTCCATGCGTCGTTTTCACAAGCAGGCCGTCTGTGCAGCCGCAATGATCGCTGTGTTCAGCAGCGCCGTGTCCGAGGTTCGGGCCCAGGCGCCTCAGGCGCCCCCGTCAGGCGGGCCCGCCGTGGCGGCCCCGACCTATGTGTCGATCGCCCTCGACATCACCGTCAATCGCCCGGCAGATGATGTCTGGAAGCGAATCGGCAAGTACTGTGACATCGGAGAATGGCTGCAGATGCCGTGCACCATCACGTCCGGCAAGGACGGCGAACTGGGCGCGGTACGCTCGGTGGCCAACGAGATTCTGGTCGGTCGCTCGCTGCGGTCCTACACCTACACCCAGCCCGTGCGCAATGATCGGCCCTACAACATGTACCACGGCACCCTGGAAGTCAGGTCACTGACCGCGACGACCTCGTCCATCGTGTACGTGCTTGTCTGGGACAACTCGATGCTGCCTGACGATGCGGCACGACAGGCTGACGTGACCCGGCGTCGCGCCACATTCGTGCGTGCCCTCGACAACATGAAGATCCTGGCGGAAGGCGGCACGCTGCCCCCCAAGCCGGCTGCCGAGCGGTGATCCGCACCAGCACGGCACTGCTCGCCCTTTCGGGACTGCTGGTCACGCATCACAGCCCGATGGTCTCATCGACACACGCACAGGCCCGGCCCACACCCCTCGTGTGGGCCGACGCCACCGTGCCCGACATCCATCGCGCACTCGCAGCGCGCGAGGTCACGTGCCGTCAGGTCGTACAGGCCTATCTCGATCGCATCGAGGCCTACGACCGCCGCGGTCCGTCTCTCCGCGCCCTCATCGCCGTCAATCCCCGGGCACTCGACGAGGCCGATCGCCTCGACCGCGAGGCCGCACGCGGCGCGACACAGGCACCGCTTCACTGCATCCCGCTCATCCTCAAGGACAACTTCGACACGGCCGACATGCCCACCACCGGGGCCTCGCTCACCCTCGCCCGCTCGGTGCCCCCGGACGATGCCTTTGTGGTGAAGCGGTTCCGCGCGGCAGGGGCCATCATTGTCGCCAAGGCCAACCTCACGGAGCTCGCGCTCACGGGCGTCACCGTGAGCTCGCTCGGGGGACAGACGCTCAACCCCTACGACCTGACGCGCACGCCCGGCGGCTCGAGCGGAGGGACGGGTGCGGCCATTGCGGCAGGCTTTGCGGTGCTCGGCACGGGCAGTGACACGGGCCAGTCGATCAGGTCACCGGCCTCGGCCAACAGCATCGTGGGCCTGCGCCCCACGCGCGGGCTGGTGAGCCGCGACGGCATCATGCCGTTCAGTGTGACGCAGGATGAAATCGGGCCGATGACCCGCACGGTGGAAGATGCCGCGCGCATGCTCGACGTGATGGCGGGCTACGACAGCGCCGACCCCATCACGGCCTTCGGCATCGGCCGTGCACCCGCCAGCTATCTGGCGGCGCTCGACCGCGGGGCGCTGAAGGGCGCGCGACTCGGCCTCCTCACGGATGTGCTGGGACGCGAGGCCGTGCATGCACCGGTCAACCGTGTCGTGGACGAGGCGGTCACGGCCATGACGGCCCAGGGCGCAACCGTGGTGCGCGTGTCGATACCGGGCCTGGCCGACCTGACGCGTGGCCTCAGCCTGATGGCACTCGAGTTCCAGCCCTCCTTCAACCGCTATCTCACCAGCCTGGGACCTGCCGCGCCGGTGAAGACCTTCGCCGAGTTCATGGCGCGCGGCGAGATGCATCCCACGCTGAGACCCGTGCTGGAGGAATATCTGCAGGTGACCGATGGACCCGAGCGACCGGAATATGACCGCCAGCTGCGGCGTCGCGCCGCCTTGCGCCAGGCCATCATGACGGTGCTGGCCGATCACCAGCTCGACGCATTGCTCTATCCCCATCAGAGCCGCCTCGTGGTGCCGATTGGCGAAGACCAGGCCGATCGGAACGGCGTCCTCTCGAACAGCACCGGACTTCCCGCGCTGACCTTCCCGGGTGGCTTCAGCGCACCCACGGCCACTGCACCCATCGGAGTGCCGGTGGGCCTCGAGCTGCTGGGGCCTGACTGGTCCGAGGCGACCCTGCTGCGTCTGGCGTACGCCTACGAGCAGGCGACCCGCACCCGCAAGCCCCCGCGGCTGCCGTAGGGTGTTCCGCCCTTGCGTCCACGACACGTCATGTGCCATTCACACAGCATGGCCAGCTGACATGGTGACCGCATCATGATCGATGGCGCTGGAACGTCTCCGACCGGCCCGATGAACGGCACCGATGCCGGCGAGCCGCGAGGGCTGCTGGTGCTCATCTGCACCTACAACGAGCGCCATACGCTGCCCGTGCTGGTTGAACAGATCCTGCGCCTCCTGCCGGAGGCGCACATCCTCGTGGTCGACGACGGATCGCCGGATGGCACCGGAGAGTGGGCCGCCGGCAGGCAGCAGGCTGACCCACGGCTGCGGGCACTGGTGCGTCCGGGAAAGCGGGGCCTTGGCACGGCCATCCGTGAGGGGATGCGGCACGCCATCCAGCATCGGTATGCGTGGCTCGTCAACCTTGACGGCGACCTCAGTCACGATCCGCAGGCGATCGCGCAGATGACCGTGTTGCAGGCAGAGTGCGACATCGCCATCGGATCCCGATATGTGGCGGGCGGAGCACTGCGGAACTGCTCGTGGCGGAGAGTGGTCATCAGCCGGTCCGCCAACACTCTTGCCCGCGCCATCGTCGGCGGGGAGATTCAGGACTGCAGCAGTGCCTTCCGGATGTATCGGGTGGCCATGCTGGAGGGCATTGCGCTCGACGGGATCCAGGCGACCGGGTACGGCTTTCTTGAGGAAGTGCTGGCGCTCATCCTGAGGGAAGGCGGTCGCGTCATCGAAACACCGATCACCTACACGGAACGGGAACACGGCACGTCAAAGCTGTCGCTTCGGAAAGCGTGGTCCACCCTGTCGGCACTCATCCGGATCGGCCGAATCGTCAGAGGATCAGGGCGGCGGCACCTGGCGCCCTGATCGCTGCCGGCCGCGCGGCGCTTCCCCCACCGACCACTCGCGCATCTGCAACGCGTCGTACGCCTGCGTCACCCGCGCGACCGATTCGTCGAGGGTGTCGGCCTGCACCGTCAGGTAGTCCATCGTGCGATCGGCGCGCGGCTCGGCTTTGCCGTCGCAGCCGAACGCCGCCTTCTTCACAATCGTCGGCACGCCCACCCCCGACAGCGCCGCATGCGACTCGTCGGCAGGTGTCTGTGCATTCATAGCGTGAATGATTATCGTCCACGCTATGGAAAACGTTGAACGTCTGGTCACCCGGGCACTTGCCGAACGTCTCGGCGCCATGCCGGCGGTCATCGTCACGGGGGCATGACAGACCGGCAAGAGTACGCTCGTCGAGCATCTCCTGAGCGCGCCGCGTCGCTATCTGTCGCTGGATGACTATGACGTGGCTGATGTGGCCCGTCGCGACCCGGCGGCACTGCTTGAGGGGGGCGACCCCCTGACGATTGACGAGGTGCAGCGCGTGCCCGGCCTGCTGCCCAGCGTCAAGCGCGCGATCGATCGCGAGCGTCGACCCGGGCGGTTTCTGCTGACGGGCTCCGCGAACCTGCTGCTGATGCGGCAGGTCTCGGAGACACTGGCAGGTCGGGCGTCGTATCTCACGCTGTGGCCTATGACGAGGCGCGAGCAGTTGGGCTTCGGCACCTGCGGCCTGTGGTCCGAGCTGTTTGACGCCCCGGAGGCACACTGGCCCGAATTGCTGCGTGACACCGTCGCCCCCGAGGAGGACTGGCGCGGGCTGGCCAGGCGTGGAGGCTTTCCGACACCGGCCCTGCACATGACATCGGATCCCGAGCGCCGGATCTGGTTTGACGGATATGTCAGAACGCATCTGGAACGCGACCTGGGCGACCTCGCCTCGATTGCCGCCCTTCCTGACGTCCGGCGCCTGATGCGCGTGGCGTGCCTGCGTACTGGCCAACTCGTCAACCAGACCGAACTCGGCCGGGATGCGGCGTTGCCACAGGCCACGGTGCATCGGTGGCTGAATCGGCTGGAACGGTCCTGCATGCTCGTGCGGTTGCCGGCCTATGCCGTAAATCGGACGAAACGGCTGATCAAGACGCCGAAGCTGTTCTGGGGCGACACCGGCGTGTCTCTGCACCTGGCGGGCAGCGTGAGCCCCGAAGGGGCGCATCTTGAGAATCTGGTCCTGCTCGACTTGCTGGCCTGGCGCGATGTGCAGACATCGCGCCCCGAGATCGGCTATCGGCGGACAGCGGCCGGTGAGGAAGTCGACTTCGTGATCGAGTGCCGCGACGGCCTGATGCCGGTCGAGCTGAAGGCGACGGCGCGGCCACGACTGGCCGACGCACGGCACCTGCGCTCGTTCCGGCAGGAATATGGCAGTCGCTGTCGCGGTGGTCTGCTCCTGCACGGTGGCACCACGGTCGAGTGGCTCACATCCGATGTGCTGGCCGCCCCCTGGTGGATGGTGATGTGACGACGGTCTCCGCCAGGACGGGGCCCGAAGACCTGAGTCTCGTCCCGGCGTCGGTCTGTCAGATGAGCAATCGGCGGATCGGGGGTCCGTGCGGCCTGTCGTTTGACACTGGTCTGGGGCCACCCAGCTGCGACGGGCCTGCGCCTGCGAGCATGCGACCCATACCCGCAGCCGCGTCTGCCCTGACCCCGCAAGGGACCTGCAGACGCGGCACGCCATCGACATCCGGTGCGGACTACCAGGTCAATTGCCAACGGGCCGCCACCCGGTCGCGAGAGAGCGACGACAGCGAGAGCCGCGACGTGCTCTTCCCGGCAGGCTTCGGTGCCGTGTAAACCGTGGTCCGGCCCACGACCATGGCATCGAACAGCGCGCCCGCGGCCGTGCCAATCGGTGCCGTGAAGGACGCGATGGCGGCAGCCACCCACAGAGTACCGGGGAAGGCGGTTCTTCTCCCGTCCGCCGCTTCGAAAAGCAGGCCAGTAACTAGTGGCTTGTACTAGACATTTGTAAATGGTAGCGTGTGGCGCCATGCCACAGCCATCGACTGACATCTTGCTGACAACGGAAGAACGGGAGACCCTGGCCGCGCTGATGCGAGCGGGACGCGGGCGGGCCGATTTGGCCAAACGGGCACGCATCATCGTGCGGTTGGCCGACGAGGCGTCGTACGCGGATCTGATCAGACTTGGCGAGAGCTCGCGCACGATTGCCAAGTGGAAGCAGCGGTTTCTGGACGCGCGGGTGGCCGGGCTGCACGGACGCTATCGCGGTAACACCCCGACGGTGCTGACGCCGGCCTTGGAAGCCCGCATCCTCGCGTGGACCACGCAGAAGACCCCGGCCAACGGTGCGACGCAATGGAGTACCCGGAGCTTGGCGAAGGCCCTGCGGCTGAGTAGCCACACCTTCGTGCAGCGCGCGTGGAAGCGCGCGGGGCTGCAGCCCCATCGCGTGGAACGCTACATGCGCTCGACCGATCCCGACTTCGAAACGAAAGCAGCCGACGTGATCGGCCTGTATCTGAACCCGCCGCAGCACGCCGTCGTGTTCTGCCGTGATGAGAAGACGGCGATCCAAGCGCTCGATCGCGTGGATCCGCGGTTGCCGCTGTCGCCAGGCCGCGCCGAGCGGCACGGATTCGAGTACCAGCGGCACGGCACGCTCTCGCTGTATGCCGCGCTCAACACCCAGACCGGCGAAGTCGTGGGGCAGACCGCCGCCCGCCACACCAGCGCCGACTTCTTGGCGTTCCTGCAGCAGGTCGTCGACACGCAGTCTGCGCGCCGGGAGATTCATAGCATTCTCGACAATCTGTCGACCCACAAGACGCAGGCCGTCCGCAGCTTCCTCGCGGCGCACCCCCGGGTCCACCTGCACTTCACGCCGACGTATTCGTCGTGGCTCAACCAGGTGGAGATCTGGTTCGCGAAGATCGAACGCGACATTCTCGCGCGCGGAATCTTCACGTCGCTGCCGGACCTGCGCCGGAAGATCATGAAGTACATTCGGCATCACAACAAAGACCCCAAACCCATTCGGTGGACGTATGCCGACCCTTCACGACGGATCGCGTAACTCAATGTACCTTCGTCCTGTACGGTCCACTAGACCGTCGCGCTGTGGCGGGATTGTCGAATCAAATGAGTGGTCGTGTTTGGCCAACGAGCGGTGCGGGCTGTCAATTGCCGGCCATTAACGGCGGCGTGCGGTTCGGGTTCTAGTGCTGCCACGCCCACCGGCACCAGCGAGCCAATAGCGCATCAAGGCCGGAGAGCCACGAGCAAGTCACACCTCTTTGAGCCGCCCCGAAGCGTATTTGTGCAGGAGGCTCGAGATCAGCGTTTGATACGGCAGGCCCTCCGCGAGCGCCCGCTTCTGGATTGCCTCGAGATCCTTGCTCGACAGTCGAATGTTGAGCCGGCGATCTTTGCGAAACGTGGCCTTCGCGTAACGGGAGTATGCGCCGCGCTCACGCTTGCCGCCCTTGGTTGACTTCCACTCGCCACGCTCGACGGAGTCAAGTAACGCCTTCTCGTCAGCATCAAGCTTCATTGTCGGACTCCTTGCCGAGGTACTGCTTCGTCGCCTTCCGGCTCGGGATGATCGTCTTCAAGAACACCGTCTGCTCGTCTTCCACGAATGGCACCAGGTAGACGTAGTCTTCGCGCAGGACAACGAAGATGCGCTGCCCCGTGTAACGGCTCGGGTTCGGGTGTTCCAGGATGTCGAGCACGTCGCCGCGCTCGATGTGGAAGACGATGTCCTCGAAACCGATGCTCCGCTCCGCCCTGAGCCTCGCGTTCTTCGTGTCATCCCAGTCGAAGAACTTCACCGCAATTCAGGGTATCACGATGTGTGCTTAATAGGCACACATTGGCTTCGCCGCCAACTGCGCGGTGGGCGCGCTATCGCGATTGCCATCGCACCCGGTTGTTGCGGGGTGCGTGCTCCAATTCGACGCGTCCCATCAGCTCCAGCACCGGTGTGACGTAGTTGGCGAAGCGGCCGCGATAGCCCTTCCGTAACCCGTAGTAGCCGCCGACCGGGTTCTTCGGATCGCGCGCCCACGCTTCAACCGTGCCGGGCTGCACGGGCTTGCCCTCATCGGCGTTGCCGAGCGGCATCAGAGGCACGGGTCGTGATCGTCGGCGGCGCGCTGGCCGTTGCCGGAGGACTCGGCACCCGAGCCCGCGTGCGTCGCCTGGCCATCCGCATGCGCGAGCAGGCTGCCCGCATGTCGCTGCCACCCGAGCCGCAACCGAATGCGACGCGGCTGTTCAGCCACGATGTGGATGATTATCAGTCACGCGTTGGAAGGCTGTGAGCACCTCTACGGTACGACGTTCGGCTGAGGCTTCAGGCAACCACCGGTAGCATTGTCATCAAGTCGGCGAATACGGTCGGTCGCTACGTGGCGGGTTCCGGCCAGAGCGCATATCCCAAGCTGCTAGACTCGTGTGGAAGTGCGATAGAAAAGGGGGACAGTTCCGGCCAGAGCGCATATCCCAAGCTGCTAGACTCGAGGCATCATACCAACGGATGCGGTTGTTGTTCCGGCCAGAGCGCATATCCCAAGCTGCTAGACTCGTCCCGCAGTCGATCCTCGCGGCGATACAGTTCCGGCCAGAGCGCATATCCCAAGCTGCTAGACTGACGATTGCGCTCAAGATCTTCGGCAAGTCGTTCCGGCCAGAGCGCATATCCCAAGCTGCTAGACTTTCGGCTTGCCGGTCGACGACACGATCAGCGTTCCGGCCAGAGCGCATATCCCAAGCTGCTAGACTCC
>Ga0172372_10000586_pt1 | contig 55975 bp, 48 predicted proteins | sample LakKiv5m_2_FD_114544 | JGI IMG/M metagenome (GOLD analysis project Ga0172372, IMG submission 114544) | Freshwater microbial communities from Kabuno Bay, South-Kivu, Congo - kab_092012_9.5m | ecosystem: Environmental > Aquatic > Freshwater > Lake | place: Democratic Republic of the Congo...
ATGCGATCGCCTTTATGAATGAGGTTGTCGATCCGAATATCAAATATTGGTGGTTGAAAAAAGACCACATTAAGTAGGGAGGCACAATTATTTGTAGGATGGGTCGCGAGACCCATGGGGGCGTTGAGTTTCATACTTCAACCCAACCTACGTTCATCTTAGATTTAATTCCACCCACCCACTTAGGTAGCGTCGAGGAGGGAATAAGAATGGCTTAATGCCAAACGTAGATAAGTACAAACAGAATAATCCAAATAACATCAACAAAGTGCCAAAACAAAGAGGTTGAGTTTACCCCAAAGTGACCATGATCGTAATTGCCAGGAAGAAAAGAGCGCATGAGAATTATCAACTGCAATAGAATACCTGTGAGAACATGTAACCCATGAAATCCCGTTAATAAGTAAAACATACCGCCGAATGTACCAGAAGTAAAGCCAAATTCTAGTTGACTCCACTCCACATATTGACCATATAAGAAATAAGTACCCATAGCGATTGTGGCTAATAAGTATAATCGAAATCCAGGTAAATCATGTTTTTGTAAACGTCTTTCAGCCAAATAAATTACAAAACTACTAGAAACCAGAATAATTGTGTTAATTGTGGGAGTTACTATTTCCAGTCCTTCCACCCCAGCAGGAAGCCAATTGGAATTGGTAGTTTTATAGACGATATAACCAGCAAAAAAACTGAGAAATATGACACTTTCTGACAGTAGAAAAACAATAAAACCAAACATTTTACTGCCTTCTTCATCATGACCATGTTGAGATTGAATAGGATTGTTGAGCGAGCTTTCCATGATAGTTCTCCTTAGATAATGATTATGGAAATAGTTTTTTCAAGAAAAGAAAGAGGCGTTTTCGCCCCTTCCAGGTGAGGTGATATTTACTCAACCATTTCCATGGTAGAATTCTCCAGATTAGCGGTTAATGGTTCCGACTTACCATAACCGTATGGTTCACTAATAATGATAGGAATTTCTTCAAAATTTTCTACCGATGGAGGTGAAGAAATGAGCCATTCTAAACCTATAGCTCGCCAAGGATTAGGTGGAGCTTTCTCACCGTCTAACCAAGAAACCAAAATGTTGAAAATAAATGGTAAAGTGGACATTCCTAACAAAAATGCTCCCAAACTAGCCAAAATATTCCAAAATGTGTACTCTGGTGCATAGGAAGCAACTCTTCTTAACATCCCCTGCAAACCCAGAGGATGCATAGGTAAAAAGTTCAAATTTGTGCCAATAAATGCCAACCAAAAATGCACCCTTCCCCAACCCTCATTAAACATTCTTCCAGTCATTTTGGGGAACCAATGATAAATAGCAGCATACATTCCCATAGTTACCGTTCCATACAGTACATAATGGAAATGTCCTACCACAAAATAGGTATTATTCACATGAACATCAATGGGAACCGACGAGAGCATAATCCCAGTAATCCCAGCAAAAACAAACATAATTAAACCACCCAGTGCAAACAACATAGGAGTGGTTAATTTAATTTTTCCTCCCCAAATCGTTCCTACCCAAGCAAATACCTTAATTCCCGTAGGAACGGAGACAAACATAGTAGTTAGCATGAACAATAACCGCATCCAACCAGGAGTTCCACTCACATACATGTGGTGTACCCAGACAATAGCACTAACCACTGCAATTAACATGGAAGAAATAGCCACTACCTTATATCCAAATAATGGCTTGCGGGAATAAACAGGAAAGATTTCTGAGAAAATACCAAATATTGGGAGAATAATCACATAAACTGCAGGATGGGAGTAAAACCAGAAATAATGTTGAAACATAACTGGATTACCACCATTAATAGGATTAAAAAATCCCGTTCCCACTGTTAAATCAAACAATAACATTACTGCTCCAGCTGTCAAAGCAGGGAGTCCAAATAATTGAATAATTTGAGCACTAAAAACTGCCCAAACAAACAAAGGCATTTTAAAAAACCCCATTCCTGGGGCACGCATTTTGACAATGGTGGTGACAAAGTTCACTGCACCCATAATTGAGGAAACACCGGAAATAGCTACAGCTAATAACCAAAGAACTTGACCATTAATTAAATTGCCAGTAGGATTTTGTAAACTGACTGGGGGATAGGCCCACCAACCAGCTTGAGCAGGTCCACCGGGAACTGCAAAGCTGGACATGAGTAAAATTCCCACCACAGGAACCATCCAAAAAGCAGCTGCATTGAGACGGGGAAATGCCATATCCCTCGCACCAATCATGATGGGTACGAGATAGTTTGCTAGACCTACAAGGGAGGGGAATGTCCATAGGAACAGCATCACTGTTCCGTGCATGGTAAACATCCCATTATAAACCGTGCGATCTATTAAATCAGATTCGGGAGTAACTAATTCTCCCCGCAAAATCATGGCGAAAATTCCACCTACAAGAAAGAAAATAAAGGAAGTTGCTAGATATTGAATACCTATGACTTTATGGTCTGTACTAAAGGTGAAATAGGTTTTCCAGTGAGTTGGTGTTGGGTGATGATTTGATTCACCACCAAGATTAAGTGATATGTTAGTCATGATTTTAGATGTTACATTTTACAAATTGGATATTAGCTGAACTTAAAGATGACTATCACCTACGAAATTGACCACTGGAGGTGCAGCAGGTGGAACAGTTTTCCAACCCAGTTGGATGTTTTTATTGTGGGTCTGAGCATATTCTGTAGCTGCTTGATTGGGAGCAGCTGTAGGACTTTGACTAGCTGCTTTCTTTAACCATTTGTCATAATCTTCTGGTGATTGGACTATTACTTTTGCTTCCATAGTCGCAAAGTAAGTACCACTATATTGAGAGTCGGTAAGACTATATTTACCAATGAGAGTTGGGGTAAATTCAAAGTCTATAGTTTTACCAGGAACAATATCCTGTTTAACTCGAAATGCTGGAATATAAAAACCATGGAGTACATCTTCTGATTGCAGTGCTAAATGTACACGTTGATTGCTGGGTAAATGCAGTTCCGTACTAGTAATACCCTGTTGAGGATAGCTAAATATCCAAGCCCATTGTTTAGCAACTACATCTATGTTTTCCAGAGGTTTATCTAAACTTGTTGCGGTTGGTTCTTGCTCTTTTTTTCCTAAGCTAAGTTGGATAGGAAGAGGATTATGTAAGTGTAATAAGTGACCAGGTCCCTGGATTCCTATAGTTTCATAAACTTGATAACTGTAGGTTGCTATCCATAGGACTAACATGATGGGAATAGCAGTCCAAATAATTTCCAGGGTAATATTTCCTTCGATATGTGGACCATCAGTAAAGTCATAGATTCTGGCTCTATGGAATAGGACAGAATATAAAATTGCTGCTGTAACCCCCAGAAAAATAAAGGCTCCTATGGTTACTAAAAAACTGAATAGATTATCTATCAAATGTGATTCAGCTGCAGCTTGCGGTGGTAACCAAGAATAGGATTGTTTACCAATAAAGATGCTCAGGAAGGTGATGAATATTCCTAGAGTCATCACAAGAAAAATATTCACAATTAACCGGATATTCATAGTTATGTCTGGGTGAATTTACTAAGAGAAAATGGGCAATAGGCAAATAGAATAGGTTAACTATTTCCCCAATACACTGTTGACATCCTCTCCCATTCTCAACAAATTATCTGCCGTATTATGTACACCAAATTCTGCTGCTAATTGGGCTCCTAGAGTTCCATGCGCGTACATAATTACCATGATCAAAACTCCGGCAAAAATATAACTCCAACCTACCTGCATATCGGCATCTTTATAGGTTATATAACGTTGCCATCCTCTCCAAAAGGTCATTCCTACCATTAAGGCTAATAAGAAAACACCACCTACACCATGCCACATCATGGTTTCCATAGCTTGCATTCCCCAAGAACTCTTGAGGTTCACCGGTGGAGTGGCTAATAACATTTCATAAAAACCCGCAGCAACTGTAAAAAATGTAATTACAGATGAAGCTACCATGTTGTACCAACCAACTTCAAATAATTGAGCTCGGTTGACAGTTAAACCCAGAGATTTAAACAAGAAGTGGTCTATAGGAAATAGAACAGCTACTAAATCGAAAATAACTCCAATGATAAACAGTCCTAAAGTTAGGTGAACTAGATTTGGATGAATGGGGATTGTGTAGGGTAATCCGTTGGCTCCCATTTGAGCACTTACTTGATCAATTAGTTCTGAATTCATTTCAAGATTCCATCCTTTACTGCTTCCACAACTGGTACTGTATGAATGCCATAAACCCATACCAGTTCATCACCTAGATATACTTGAAAACCTACTAGTATGGTCACCAGTAATCCCACAGCTAAATAGTGCACCGGCAATTTTTGTGGATTACGCGCACGCAGTACATAACGCCAAGCTGTGATTGCAGCTAAAATTCCTGACAGTGACCAACCAATTAGGGTATGGTAGTTTAAAACTGATTTCACAATATTGTAGGGTTTGGCTAAACCAGCTTCAAACTGACCGAAAATAATTGCTATGAAAATAGAAACTGTAGCTACAAACAAGTTCCAAAATCCCACTTCATAAAATCTGGTTTTTCCTGTGAAAAAGCCAACTGCATCACAAAAAAATGCAAATAATATCATGGCAATTACGAAGTGAACCACAATCGGATGGAGTGGATCTGGATAGGGTAAATTGTGGTCGTTCAATGAGGTTAAATACTCAAACATTAATTTCTCCTCTTTAGTTAGATGCTCGTCCAGTATTTACAGCTGGCACCAATTTTCGCTGAGCTAGTCACTATTCATCAGTCACTACCAGATTTTCATATTCTTGTGCTTTTATTCTGTTCATCTAGTGTTACTTTTAGATTGATTGCCTAGTGATTTTTCAGCATTTTGTGGTTACAAGTCATAATTATTGGACACCCTTGTATTGCGGTATTGCGTAACTTTTTGTCCTCTAATTTTTTTAAAAATACCTTATGGGTTACGCTAACCCATCATAACTCGGTCAAAACTAAAAGTTTGACAAAATGGTAGATAGCAGGAAGCCATGATATTCAACTTCACTGGATGTAGCTATTATGAAATACAAAGAAAATATTTTGATGTCTACTATTTTACATTTAAGAATTATTGCTTTGCTTGATAAAGTATAGTTTTGGTAGCTTTCTATAGATGGATCCATGACACATCGCAAAAAAAGGTCTATACTCGCAAAATTGCTAAAAATGTACATTCCCAAACCAGTCGCGGTTGAGCGTAGCACAACAAGTTTTTTCGAGTCTTTTCTAATTCTTGAATAATCTGTGGTTTATGTGTTTTTTGCCAATAATACTGTTGTAAGTATTCAATTAACCATAGCTGTCCTTCCGTGTCTAGCTCCCGATCAATTCTTTTACCCAATTCCAAGGCGTGTAAGTATGAGGTGGGCAATTTTTTTACTTCCTGGAGTAATTCGCTATTAATGCTTTGTAGTTGTTGGTGAGCCAAAATAGCACTTCCCGGACTCCCCGCAGCTAGGTTTAAGATTTCTGGGTGCTCTAAAATCTCTAGGTTTCCTGTTCTGGTTAACACCTGAGTTAAATTACTACTGTCTAACCTATAAAAGGGAATTTTTTGACACCGGGAAACCAATGTTGGTAGAATAGATTCCGGACTAGGTGCAATTAAAATTAAAGTTGCTCTGCCTGGTTCCTCTAAAGTTTTTAGTAGAGCATTAGCAGCAGATTCAGCCATAGCCTCGGCTTGCTCTATTACTACCACGCTACGTACAGACTCTAAGGGAGGACGGGATAAAAATTGAGAGATTTCCCTAATTTGCTCCAATCTAATTACCGGTGGTGCTTTACGCTTAACCTTTTTTTCTGCTGCTTGTGCTGCGGTTAGTCTTTCTCCTTGATATTGATAGGTGGGTTCTACCCAGAATAAGTCTGGGTGATTTCTTTGACTAACACGGTTTTTTAAAACGGACAATTCTTCACCATCTCTAGAACCAGCAAACAGTAGTTGGATAAAACACGTTGCTGCTAAACTCCTCCCTACCCCATCCTTACCCGCAAATAAGTAAGCTGGCGCAATACGGTTTTGTTTCACGGATGCAGTTAATAGTTCTATGGCTTGTTGCTGTCCTATCAGTTCTTCAAACATGAAAATGGAATGGTGTCTAAGCAGTAGTGTTCACCAACGATTTTACAAACAAATTGTCAATTAAAATTTTCCTGATGTTTTCCTGGACTAATTCCGGTTCCCGATTACCATCTACCCGAATTATCTTCGATGGATGGTTTTTAGCTATTCTATTATATCCCTCTTGCACACGATGGTGAAATTCTATTGTTTCTTGCTCCATTCTATCCAGTTCTGCTTGACCACGTTTACGACTTAGTCCTATCTCTACATCTATATCTAACCAAATGGTTAGGTCACTTTCTAAACCTCCAGTAGCAATCTGATTAAGTTGGTCAATTATAATCATGTTCAATCCCCTACCATACCCCTGATAAGCAACAGTGGAACTTGTATAGCGATCGCACAGAATATATTTCCCGGTTGCTAAGTTTGGTTTAATAATACTGCTAACATGTTGTGAACGGTCTGCTGTATATAATAGCAGCTCTGCCATTTCGTCCAGTGGTTGCTCGTAAAATGTTTCCAGCAGCAACTTTCTTAAATTTTGTCCCAGGTGTGTTCCTCCTGGTTCGCGAGTTAGCAAAAAAGAAATTCCCAGGGTTTGTAACCACTGCGCCAACATTTGCATTTGAGTGGTTTTACCTGATCCTTCCACTCCCTCAAAGACAATTAACTTACCTATCATACTTATAGTATTTGTGGTTTGAAAACGACCACATTATAGATCGAGGAAGAATGCTTAGGAAAGGGTCTTGCGGTTAGATTATGTGCTACGATGCCAATTATATATCATAATGAAAAGGCTTGGTTGTTGACCAAGCCTAGATATATACCAAGTGTTTACCATGCTTATTAATTTAGATTGATAAAAATATCATCTCATCTTCCTAAAGTATAGCTTTAGCCAAAACGCTATAAACTTAGTTGATAGACATTGTATGGCTATATGTTGAAAAACTAAGTTTGTACACTTCCATTGGATAGATGAAATAGCAGAAAATAGAACGTAGACTTATCGATATATGGTAAACACCTGGTATATATAAGAGGCTTGGATTGTATTCAAGCCTTTTTCATTAGGCGAGCGCGGAGGGATTTGAACCCCCGACCCACAGAACCGGAATCTGTTGCTCTATCCACTGAGCCACGCGCCCTCATACTCCCAAAAGTATAACGCCATTGTAACACGGTTTTACTGGTTAGCTGGAATTATTTCACCAATAATTTATTAAGAATTGTTAAGATTCCCACTCAAAGAAGAAAAATATTGGGACTTCCACTCATCTAAATCCGCTAATGATCTATCTCGATAACGCCCGTATTTTTCTGGTTTGCTCTTGATTTTAACGCCCAAATCTGGAACTATGCCAAAATTGGGTGGCATGGGTTGAAAATGCTTGGGCGCTGCACCACTAATAAACTCAAATAAAGATCCCATCATTGTGGTGTTCGGTAGGGTGAGAGGTTCCTTCCCTAGGGCAATTCTTGCCGCATTAGTCCCTGCTAGCCAACCACCAGCAGATGCAGCGGTATAACCCTCCGTACCAATTAGTTGTCCTGCTGCTAGTAGGGTATGTCGTTGTTTAAATTGCAGGGTCGGTAAAATTAACTGGGGCGCGTTTAAAAAAGTATTCCGGTGCATTACTCCCAATCTAACAAACTCGGCGTTTTCCAAACCGGGAATCATTCTAAACACCCGTTTTTGCTCCCCCCAACGTAAATTGGTTTGAAACCCTACCATATTCCATAGTTGGCCAGCTTTATCTTCTTGTCGTAACTGTACTACTGCGTAGTTACGCTCTCCAGTTCTTTCATCTGTTAAACCCACCGGTTTCAGGGGACCATATCGCATGGTGTCCTCCCCTCTTTGTGCCATTTCTTCTATGGGTAAACAGGCTTCAAAAAACTTCGCCGTCTCTCTTTCAAAGTCCTTTAATTCTGTTTGTTCCGCTTGGCAAAGTGCTTCCCGAAATTCTAAATACTGCTGTTTACTCATGGGACAATTTAAATAGGCCGCCTCACCTTTGTCATAACGGGAAGCCATAAAGGCAATATCCCTATTAATGGAATCCCCTACTATTATGGGACTAGCAGCATCAAAGAAGTTGAGATATTCTAATCCCGTGAATTGTTGAATATCAGCGGATAATTGGGGACTGGTTAGTGGTCCTGAGGCTAAAACCACTATCCCCGCAGGAACTTCCTTTACCTCCCCTCGTCGTAAATCAATCAAAGGGTGATTGGCTAGGGTCTGGGTGAGATCCTCTCCAAATTTTCCCCTGTCTACCGCTAAAGCACCACCCGCTGGTACTGCATGTTCATCCGCTTTACTAATAACTATAGAGTCAAGTTGTCGCAGTTCTTCATGCAGTAACCCAGCTGCGCGATCGCTTGCCATAGCTCCAAAGGAATTACTACACACTAGTTCAGCTAAGTTTTCCGTATGATGGGCGGGACTGAAGCGTTGGGGACGCATTTCGTGTAGAATCACGGGTACTCCTGCTTGAGCTATTTGCCATGCTGCTTCTGTGCCTGCAAGTCCACCACCTATTACTTGTATGGGTTCTAATATCATAGTCGTATTTTATAAAACAATATGGGGATGAATAAATTGATAACCCGCATCTTTGAGTTTTTGGTTAGAAACCCAGGTATTATACTGACGAGTACTTTTGTTGGTAGCATCCCATATTACATTGGGCAAATTATGAGTTTTTAAAACACCATCAATGAGTTCTCGACTAGTAAAATGACTGTCGTCTACTAAATTATAAATCCCTTGTAACCGTTGCCAACGGGCAAATTCTACAACTCTCACAATATCATCCAAATGTACCCAGTTGGTGATTTCCTCGCCATTTCCCTCACGGGTTGTGCCAGCTGTTCTGCTAAATATTTTAATTAGTTCTCTTCCTGGTCCATAAATTCCCCCTAACCGCAAAATACAAACGCGCAGATTCTCCGTTGCTGCTGCTAGTAAAATTTCCTCGGTTTTGCCAAGAATCTGACTGTTCAAATTGGGTGGAGCTGGTGGTGTCTCCTCATCTACCCACACACCGTTTCTATCACCATAAATCGCATAACTACTTGTGTAAATTAATTGTTTAATTTTAGGATGGTATTTTATTAAAGAGGTTACTGTTTTAGCAGTTTCCAAATAGGTTTTTTCATAACTGCTACTACTTTTAGCACCTACAGCTAATAGAACCACATCTTGATTTTTTAAAACCCTATTTAAAAAGATTTGGTCATCACCCATAGTGACTTCAACTGCATCTGCTACTTCTTGTAGGGTTGAGACTTTATGCTCACTGGTAGTAGTTACAGTAACCCTAAAACTCGGATTTTGCCGCCAAAACTTAGCAACCGCATAACCAACATACCCACAACCAATAATTGCTACATTCATAATCATTTACACACCAAAAAAATACTTAACCTTACTCATGCCAACCTTGCGGTTACTGGCAGCGTGCTTATTTTTACTACCTGTGGCTGATACTTTTTAGGAATAGGATTTAGCATGATATGTAAATGAAAAGCACAATTTCCGTTATATAGGATACTCTTTTCTATTTAACCATAAATTGCACCATCAGGCATAATGGCTCCTGTAAGGTTTGCACCCACTAGCTTGACCAGGAGACGCTCCCCTGAGCGCATTCTAGCACCAGTTAGGTCAGCACCTCGCAGATCTGCACCGCTGAGATCTGCACCTATTAAATTGGCTGCACGTAAGTTTGCCTCTCTTAAATCTGCCAATAGTAAGTTGGCTCGGAATAAATTAGCTCCTGATAGATTTGCACCTCTAAGATTAACTTTATGCATAAAAGTATCACTAAGATTAGATCCACTTAAATTGGCATAGCTAAGATTTCTACCTGATAGGTCCTTATTGCTGAGGTTAGCATGGCTAAAATCTCTACCACTTAGATCCGGATTTTGGGGAGGGGGTTGATTTGGTCGGTAATAGTTAGTCTGTGGTGGTGGGTAAGGGGACTTTTTGGATGCAGGTGGCTCAGAATTATGTCCAGGTTGAGACTGGTCTTGAAAGAAGCGTAATTTTTCCCGTGCTTGATTTAAGGCCTTTATCTTATCATGGGCTTTTTTCTGTAAGCGGTGATTATCCTTAGGTAGGCGATCGGGATGCCAAACAAAAACTAAATCTTTGTAAGCTTGGTTAATCTCTTCTATGGTTGCACCAGGTTCTAAGTCTAACAGTGTGTAATAACGCTCCAGTTCGCTCATGATGATTTATTAGTAGAAAATCAATTGACATGCTCAGAAGAAAATGAACCTCCCTCTTCCCTAATATTTCAAAATCATTAGAATATATTAAACCATAGCATTGGGAGCATAATTTGTGGTAGCCAATCCCACTTATCGTGAGATTTCGACTGAAACTACCTCTCCACTGGGAGAGTTTGTCGGTAGACACATTGGACCAAAAGCAGGTGATATTCACCAGATGCTAAACTCCTTGGGTGTATCTAGCTTAGAGGAATTAATTGAGCAAACAGTACCCAGCTCAATTCGCTTTTCCCAGGAGTTGAACCTACCAGCTGCACAAACTGAACATACAGCACTGGCTAAACTCAAACAAATAGCCAATAAAAATCAAGTCTACCGCTCTTACATTGGTATGGGGTATTATGACTGTATTACTCCCCCGGTGATTCAAAGGAACATCTTAGAAAATCCCGGTTGGTATACAGCATACACTCCTTACCAACCAGAAATTGCTCAGGGACGTTTGGAAGCACTATTAAACTTCCAAACCATGATCATTGATTTAACTGGATTGGAAATTGCTAATGCTTCTCTATTAGATGAAGCAACAGCAGCAGCGGAAGCCATGAGCATGAGTTATGGTGTATGCAAAAACAAGTCCTCTAACTATTTTGTTTCCAGCACCTGTCACCCTCAAACCATTGATGTGCTCCAAACCCGAGCTAAACCTTTGGGAATTACAATTATTATTGGAGACCATCAAACTTTTGATTTTGCTGAGCCAATTTTTGGTGCTATTCTCCAATATCCTGGAACAGATGGTAAAGTTCACGATTATCGCCAGTTTATAGCCCAGTCCCATGCTCAGGGTGCATTGGTGACCTTAGCAGCAGATCCATTGAGTTTGACCTTATTGACACCACCAGGAGAATTGGGAGCGGATATTGCCATAGGAAGTACCCAGAGATTCGGTATTCCCTTGGGGTTTGGTGGACCTCATGCGGCTTATTTTGCTACTAAGGAGGAGTATAAACGGTTAGTTCCAGGGCGAATTGTGGGGGTGTCTAAAGATGTTCACGGTAAGCTGGCCTATCGTTTGGCTTTACAAACCCGTGAACAACATATTCGTCGCGATAAGGCTACTAGCAATATTTGTACAGCTCAGGTACTTTTAGCGGTAATGGCGAGTATGTACGCAGTTTACCATGGTCCCAATGGACTGAAAAAGATTGCAGAAAATATTCATCAACTGACTAAGGATTTAGCAGCAGGACTGGAAAAATTAGGTTATGAAGTCCTGAATAGGAACTTCTTTGACACCCTGCGTGTGGGGTTAGGAAATAGGAGTTTGGAAACACTCCTGATAGCTGCAGATGAGAGAAACATCAATTTGCGGATTTTTGATGATGGGGATATAGGAATTTCCCTGGATGAAACCACAAGTTTTACAGATGTGATAGATTTGTGGCAGATTTTCGCTTTTGCTAATGGAATAGGGGATGGGTATGGTTTCCCCTTCAAAGTTGAAGAAATTAGGGAAACTAATTCCTATCTGGGTCAAATTCGCACTAGTCCCTATCTTACCCACCCCATATTTAATAGTCACCATTCTGAAACTGAATTACTGCGGTATTTACATCAGTTGGAAACTAAGGATTTATCATTGACAACTTCTATGATTGCCTTAGGTTCCTGTACTATGAAGTTAAATGCTACTTCGGAGATGATTCCTGTTAGTTGGGCGGAATTTAGCAAAATTCACCCCTTTGCACCAATTACCCAAACTAGAGGTTATCAAATCCTCTTTCAACAATTGGCAACATGGTTAGCAGAAATCACCGGTTTTGCGTCTATATCTTTACAACCTAATGCTGGTTCTCAGGGAGAATACGCAGGACTATTAGTCATTCGTGAATATCATCAAAGCAGACAAGAAGGACACCGCAATATCTGTTTAATTCCCCAATCTGCTCATGGCACAAATCCCGCAAGTGCAGTTATGTGTGGTATGAAGGTGGTAGCTGTCGCTTGTGATGAATGTGGTAATATCGATTTGGGAGATTTAAGCACCAAGGTACAAAAACATAGTCGTGAACTGTCCGCTTTAATGATTACCTATCCATCAACCCATGGGGTGTTTGAAGAAACTATACAGGAAATCTGTGCCCTAGTTCACCAACATGGTGGACAGGTGTATATGGATGGAGCTAATATGAATGCCCAGGTGGGTATTTGTCGTCCCGGTGATTTGGGTGCGGATGTTTGTCATTTGAACCTACACAAAACCTTTTGTATTCCCCATGGTGGTGGTGGTCCAGGAATGGGTCCCATTGGTGTTGCTCCCCATCTGGTGGAGTTTCTACCAGGTCATTCTGTGGTTAAATTAGATAGTGACCACGGTGCGGTTTCTGCTGCACCCTGGGGAAGTGCCAGTATCTTGGTTATTTCCTGGATGTATATAGCTATGATGGGTGCAGATGGCCTAACTCAAGCAACCAAAATCGCTATTTTGAATGCTAATTACATTGCCAAGCGATTGGAATCTTTTTACCCTGTTTTATATAAGGGTAAACATGGTTTTGTCGCCCATGAATGTATTTTAGACCTGCGAGGAGTAAAAAAATCAGCAAACATTGAGGTGGATGATATTGCTAAACGTCTCATGGACTATGGTTTTCACGCTCCTACGGTCTCTTGGCCTGTAGCAGGAACAATCATGGTTGAACCTACGGAAAGTGAGTCGAAAGCTGAGTTGGACCGTTTTTGTGATGCACTAATTGCCATTCGTCAGGAAATTTTGCACCTCGAGTCTGGTATTATGAATCCGGAAGATAATCCCTTGAAAAACGCCCCCCACACTATACAAAGTTTGATTGTTGGTGATTGGAACCACTGTTACTCCCGCGAACAAGCTGCTTACCCTACGGACTGGACTCGTCAATTTAAGTTTTGGCCCAGTGTAGGTAGGATAGACGCCGCTTTTGGCGATCGCAATTTTGTTTGTTCTTGTTTACCTTTAGATTCGTACATGTAAAATAGTAGGAGGGGATGGCCCTCCTACTCTAAAATCTCCCATTCCCCTGAATAATATGTTTGACAGTGGTCAAAGTTTCTAAACTAATGAAACCTCTCCTGTGACCTCTTTGATTTGACATTCCCAAAAACACCGCATCTCCCCTGGAAGAATTACGAGCAAATCGAGGAGAAGCATTGATATATGTGGACGCACTGTTAACACCTAAGGCAAATTGTCTGCTTTCTTGGTAAGACTCTGTGGCTATAGCATCCGCGTGACTACTACTATATTGATTAATCCAGGCGATCGCACTATCTAGGGTATCTACCAATTTGAAAGCGATGGTCTTATTTAAATATGGAGTTCCCCATTCCTCATCTTGCACCAATTGCAGTTGAGGAAAAGCTTGTACTAGTTCCCCATCTCCCTTGAGTTGAAAACCCCTGTCTTTTAGACTGTTCCACAGTGCAGATAGGGAGGATGGTAAGGACTGACGGTGGACTAAAACCTTTTCAATAGCATTTACTGGATCCGGTTCGCTTTCATGACTATCCAAGACCATCCATCGTACCATTTCTAAGCTCCCATTTAAAGACCAGTAAAGGTAACAATTCCCCATAGCTGATTTTAATACGGGACAGGTTGCTTGTCTAACTACTTGTTGAATCAAGCTGGAACGTCCGTAGGGAATAACCAAACTTAAATAGTCTTCCTGAGTCACTAAATCCCTGATAGAAGTACCATGCTCTGCGGTAATTAATTCTACACAACCACTAGGTAGACCCGCGTCTAAAATAGCCGTTTGTAGAATTTCTGCGATCGCTCTATTAGAATGACTAGCTTCCGTGCTTCCCTTGAGAATGATGCTATTACCAGTTTTCAGGCAAAAACCGGCGGCGATGGCCCCTAATTCTGGCAAAGCCTCATAAATAAAACCAATTACACCCAAGGGCATAAGTTGGGTATAACTTTGAGAATCTTCCTGTTGATAATCAGCGGTTCTCACCCGTCGCAGGGGATCGGATAGTTCCCCCAATCGCTCCAGAAGATTCACGGTTGCTTGCAAGCGACTAGGGGTAAGTTTAAGCCAGTCCAGGATTAATTCTGGAACTGCCATTTCCCTACTTGCTTCCAAATCAAGGGTATTGGCTTCCAGAATATCATCAAAGGAGCATTTTAGTGCCCTGGCCATTGCCAAAACGGCGCGACTCCGTTCCGCACCTTTAGTTGTACCTAATTTGATGGCAGCATGATAAGCACGTTTGGCAATGTTCATGTACTAACAATAAAATCAAGGTCTATAATTGAACCAGGCAATAATTGCAGGTAGAGTGGCTAATAATACCACAATAGTTGCCCAAATAATCATACCTGAACCATTGGTAAATCGGAATGCTAACGGTAACCCAATAATCGCGAATAACAAGATCATGGCTAAAACCATGGGAAATTGATTTTTCCCTAATTTGGGTTGCATTGGGTTCCATTTTCTCCCAGTCCAAGACCAAGTTCGCTTATAGGGGTAATTAGTACAGAGCTGTTCTAGTACATAACCATTACCTTCTACAACAAATATTTGTTGACAGCGATCGCATCCGAAAGCATCCGTTAGAGTGATGGGGACTAGGCGGCCCCGATGCCTGCAGGGACAAGCATGATCCGCATCTAGGTCTATTTTTTCTAGTTTCTGAGGTGGCACGACGAGTGTAAATATCTGTAGCGAGGTTGAGGGGGTGAATTCATTCTGGGTTAAGAACAACATAATTTCAGGAGAGCGTTATTAAACTCCAAAGTTCTGAGATTCACGCCTCCTCTAATATATTCTGACTAAAATCAAAACCGCCACATTTCACCAAAATTGAATTGGTAAGATTTTTTTTAGAGCGGGTAACGCGATTCGAACGCGCGACATCAACCTTGGCAAGGTTGCGCTCTACCACTGAGCTATACCCGCATATCCAACACAACCCTAATATCTCAGATTTTTGGTAGATTGTCAACCCCTATTTTTAAAAAATTCCTAAATAATAATCCAATAATTTTTTTGCCAGGAATTTAGGATTAGACTGATTTTGCCAGACTGGGGCGCAATTGGCGCATCAAACTAGCCATTTCTATGGCATCCATGGCATAATTCCAACCGTGATTACTTTTAATCCCTGCTCTTTCCAACGCTTGTTGCATGGTATCTGTAGTCAAAATCCCAAAAATCACTGGCACACCAGTTTGAAAGCTGGCTGCAGCAATTCCTTTAGATACTTCAGCGGATACATAATCAAAATGAGGTGTTTGTCCCTTAATTACTGCACCTAGACATATTATTGCATCATAACGTTGAGAAAGTGCCAACTGACGCGCCACTGTGGGAATTTCAAAACTACCGGGAACCCAAACATAATCTACTTGATTCCCTTGGGGGTCAGGATTTATCCCATGACGCTTGAGACAGTCTTGACATCCTTCCAACAGCTTTACAGTTACGAGGTCATTGAAGCGACCAATAACCAGAGCAAACTTTAAAGCTTCCGCTTGAGTAAATGTTCCCTCAAAAACTGCCATTATTGCCTCTTTAAGTAAATATAAAGGATTAAATTTGTTTAACTGTTACTTAGGGTAAAAAGATAGAAGAGTGGATAAGTATAAACAGTTAAGTTAATAACTATCTGCTCCTCTAATCTTTAGATTATGGTTTTTTGTCCATTGGTAATTGTTCTTTAAACCACAAAGAAGTTTAATACACCAACCAAAAGGACTAAAGCAATCCAAATTCCGGAACCGAGCCAAAGGAGCTTTTTGGAATCAACCCAGTTTTGAGGGGTTGCGTAAGCAACAGGAACACCTACCACCAGGACGAAAGAGAACAAAACCAAAGATACTAAAGCAAATTGGAATACTATGGTCATTTTACTTTTCCCAATACACCGAAATCATGACTTGTAAACGGACTGTCGCGTTATCATAGACAGAGTTACATAATTTTATCATCAAATAAATCCCTTATATTGGGAAGTCCCCCCTGTTATGGAAATAATTCTTTGTCACACAACTGCTGATTTTGACGCTTTAGGGGCGGCGGTGGGATTAGCTTGTCTTAAACCAGGTAGTAAAATAGTATTGACTGGAGGAGCCCATCCACCGGTAAGAGACTTTCTCTCCCTATATCGAGATGAGTATCCCCTAATTGAAAAACGTTCTGTCAACTCTGAGCATATTCGCTCCTTAACTATAGTAGATACCCAACAGCGCAATCGTTTAGGTAAAGTGCAAGCATGGTTAGACCTAGCCAATCTAGTAGAAGTTACAGTTTACGATCATCATATCAATCAAGAGAGTGACATTATTGCCACCAGGTTATATATTAGCGCAGTAGGTGCAACAACCACCCTAATAGTAGAAGAGTTAATTAAAGAGAATATAATTATTAATGCTGCTCAAGCTACAGTGATGGCTTTAGGCATTCATGTAGATACAGGTTCCCTAACCTATGGTCAGTCCACAGCGAGAGATGCAGTAGCATTAGCTTGGTTAATGGAGAGGGGAGCAAATCTAGGAGTAATTGCCACCTATAGAGATCCTGGGTTATCACCAGAAATTCAAAGATTATTAGGTGAATGTTTACAAAGACTAGAATATTTGTGTTGGAGGGGGTACACCATTGCTTGGATGACCCTGAAAACAGATAATTTTGTTCCTGGGCTATCAGGTTTAGCAGCGCAACTGATGCAGTTAACAGAAATTGATGCCTTACTTTTAGCCCATGAATATACATATAACGATGCCGAATTAAGATTAACAGTAATTGGTAGAACCCAAATTCCCCATACTAACCTAAATATATTATTTACCCCATTTCATGGTGGTGGGCATTCTCAAGCAGCATCCTTAAATGTTAAAAACACCAGTTCAGCCATAGTTTTAGAAAACCTATTAGCTGGACTAAAACTGCAAATTCCCCAACCACCCATAGCCAGAGATTTAATGTCTTCTCCTGTGAGAACTATCAGACCAGAAACCACAATTGCTCAAGCTCAAAGAATATTATTACGTTATGGACATTCTGGGTTATCTGTGGTCAATAACCAAGATAAGTTAGTAGGTATTATTTCCCGAAGAGACCTGGATATTGCCCTACATCATGGTTTTGGTCATGCACCGGTTAAAGGGTATATGACCACGGATTTAAAAACCATTACACCCCACACCGAATTACCACAAATCGAGTCCTTAATGGTAACTTATAACATTGGCAGATTGCCAGTTTTAGAAAATGGTAATTTAGTGGGTATTGTCACCAGAACTGACCTTCTCAGACAACTGCACCAACTGGAAATTAAAAATTTGCCATTAGCACCACAGAGTAATGGTCAGGAATTAGATTCAATTAAGTTAAACCTGGAATTAGAACATCGACTTGCTCCCCAATTTTGGCAATTATTAACTAGAGCATCCCAAGCAGCGCAAGCAAGAGGTTGGCATTTGTATTTAGTTGGTGGGGCGGTTAGGGATTTGCTATTAGAGAATGATCCAAGCAACCAATTAATGCTCCATGATATTGACCTAGTAGTAGATGGTTTTCATCAAAGTGCAGATGTGGGAGCTGGAGTAGAATTAGCCAGGGAACTACAGCAAATTTATCAAAATAGCCGTTTAGAAATTCATGGAGCATTTCAAACTGCGGCGTTATTGTGGCATAAAGATCCGGAATTAGATTGTTTATGGGTAGATATTGCCACAGCTAGAACAGAATTTTATCCTTATCCTGCAGCAAATCCAGAAGTAGAAGCCAGTTCCATTCGGCAAGATTTATATAGAAGAGACTTTACAATTAATGCCATGGCACTAAGATTAACATCTCCCCACGGTGGTGAATTACTAGATTTTTTTGGTGGATTAATAGATTTAAGATCCCGAAAAATTAGAGTTTTGCACCCCAATAGTTTTATTGAAGATCCCACCCGAATTTATCGAGGAGTGCGGTTTGCCATCAGGTTTGGTTTTGCCATTGAACAGCGAACTGCTGAGTACATTCATTATGCCATTAATAGTGGTGTTTATGATAGAACAGTGCAAGAAAATATCAAAACACCAGCTTTGCATACTCGATTAAAAGCTGAATTAAAACTGATTTTACAAGCACCCTATTGGCAATCGGCTTTAAAATTATTAGATCAGTTAGGAGCTTTACAATGTATTCATTATACCTGTAATTTAAATTATGGCATCTTGCGAGAATTGGTTTTATTGGAAAAACTATTGAAAATTCAAGACAGATTTTGGCAACCAGCTCAACAATTACCACCTACTTGGTTAATCCGGTTAGAGATATTAATTAGCAGCTTAGAACCAGAGTATAGAAGTAAGGTAGCAGAAAACTTACAATTATCAGAGACCAGTGTAAATAGACTCAAGAAATTAGAAGCAGCACAGGTAGAAATAAATAGAGAGTTGGCAACTTGTGAATTAGCTAGTGTAATATTTAACCTACTACAAAAATACGACTCCGGAACTTTGATGTTGATAGCTGTAAAAAGTTCCCGGGAGATTAGAAGAAAAATCTGGTATTATTGGAGGGATTTAGTGCATGTTCAACCTTTATTAAAGGGAGATGACTTGAAAAAAATGGGTTACAAACCAGGTCCAATTTTTAAGCAGATTTTAGACCATTTATTGATTGCTACTTTAGATGGTAAAATTAAGACTAGAACCCAAGCAATAGAATTGTTAACTGAAGCTATAAACTCAGACGCACCCAGTTTTTAAAAACTGACCACACTATGACAACCCTAAGTAGCATAATTTTGGCAGGTGGCAAAAGTTCTAGAATGGGCAAAGACAAAGCTCTAATTTCCATTGGGGGAGTCCCTTTATTAGAAAAGGTCTATCATGTAGCTAGAAGTTGTACTAACAATATCTACATAGTCACACCCTGGGTAGAAAGATATCAGGATTTGCATTTGCCAGGATGTGAATTTATTCAAGAAGACCCAAACCATACCCAAGGTCCCCTAGTAGGTTTTGCTAGGGGAATGGAAAAAACAGTCACAGAATGGGTTTTGTTATTAGCTTGTGATTTACCAAATTTGCAAATTCCAGTTTTCCAAGATTGGGTACAGGAATTGGACAATACACAACCCCAAAATATTGCCCGGTTGGTGAAAAACTACTATGGTTGGGAACCTCTTTGCGGTTTCTATCGCACCAGTTGTTTACCCCTACTGCTGGATTTTATTAATCAAGGAGGACTTTCTTTTCAAGGATGGCTCAAACTATATCCAGTTGCTGCTCTACCCCTATCAATACCAGATATGTTGTTTAATTGCAACACCCCTGATGATTTAAGGATGGTAACTAAAGAAGATGAACCGCATGGCTATTCTTGAGTGGTTAGCACATTTTTTTTAGGTGGATTATTTCTGCTATTCAAACTACGAAAATATAAACCCCCAACAGTAGTTAACAACAGTAAATATCCAGTTCCCTGTACTAAATAAAGCTTGTCTCTATAACCAAATAAGGATTTAAAAATAATTCCTGGGAATTTTTCATCAGGTAATATTGAGCTGAAGTTCCAAACCAATGGACCCAAAATACAAGAATGGATTTTGGTAAAGTGTTCATAGTAAAAACAAAGATTTTCTGATGCACGACTAGTGATGGCTAAACTAGCAATTGCATCATCAAAATGTCCCATTCCAGAAACTAATAGTCCAGCAACTATTAAAACTAATAAAATTCCCATGACCTGGAAAAATTTCCCAATGTTAATTCTTACACCCAGTTTAAACAACAAAACCCCAATTCCTGCTGCTGTTGCTAAACCCCCAATTGCTCCTAGGGTGGGTAATAACCCTTGTTGAAAATTAGCAGCTACAAACAAAACTGTCTCAAAACCTTCACGAACTACAGCAATTAGAACTAAACTGAAAATACCTAAACCTGCATGTCTATTTTTAGTTAAAGCTTGTTTGACTGCTCCTTCAACTTGTAATTTCAGAAATTTAGCCTGTTGGGTCATCCAAATCAGCATCCAACTGAGCATAATAATCGCTAGTATGCTAAATATTCCCTCTAAAATTGGTTCAACTGTACTGGTGTATTCAGGATTAACAGACCCTAAAAATTTAATTAGTCCGGTAAATAAAATACCGATTAGACCACTCACAATAACACCAACTACAACACCTGCATAAACCCAAACATTTAATTGGGATTGTTTGGACTTATTTAATAAAGCTAAGACGATGCCAACTACTAAAGCAGCTTCTACACCTTCACGCAGGGTAATCACAAATGTAGGTAGAGCAACACTAAAATTCATTGTCAATTAATTTAAGTAATAGGTCTATATATTAAGGATACCCAACTTGTTGGGTATTTTTAATTCTATCAGCTGAAATCTCGGAGCATCTTTTTGAGTTCGAGATTATGCATCTCTTCCTGCCCAATCATGTTGCGAGCGAACTCTTCCAAGTAAATACTAGCATCAGCAACATTTTCTAAAAGTGATTTGTACATGTCTAAGGCTTTGCCTTCATGGATTAAACTTTCTTGCAAGATATCCTTGACACTATGCTTGAAAGTCTCTTCCATTTGAGCAATTCTGAGAGTCGGATGTCCATCCAAACCGGTTAAAATTTCTCCTACTTGTTGTGCATGTAGTAGAGATTCGCTGGCTTGAGCTTTAAAAAAAGCAACTATTGGCAAGCGATTTGGTCCGGTGACCATCAAGGAATAATGGGTGTAGCGCACTACTCCAGCTAGTTCAAATTCCATGATGGTGTTGAGAATGTCAATTGTCTTTGGGTGATCTAGTTCGCGCATTGGTTGTGGAGATAAGAAGAATGAAAATTTGTCAGGATTTTAGCGAGCAGTTATACGGTTTTTAACTGAACTATCTGGATGACGTTGCTAACTTTTTCCCTCTTTTGACTTTCCTATTCTAGATGGTTTTTCCTGGCTAAACTAGCTTACAGATTACATCACGGTGAAAAATTTGGCGTTTTCTTCTATGGTTTTAACCAGTGAGCTCACTTGCTCGGGAGTTTTCACTATCTGATTAGGTGGAATAGCAGAAGGCCAAACTTGTAGCAGTTCAGTTAAAGCTGTATCTATGGCTTTTTGTGCTTCCGGATTCACTGTTGCCATTTGTGGGGAAACACTCTGATATAGTTGATGGGAGTAGATAACGAAACCACGCAAATCTTGATACTCTATGGGAGCGGTGATTTTGTTTTTAGCGATCGCTGCTTCATATTCTGCTGTTGCTGCATCTAGTAGTCCCTTAATCACTTGTAATATGAACTTGGGTTGTAAGCGTTGTTCATTGGGTAGAGCTGTAATTGCAGTGTCTATATCTGACATAGCTACGGTTAGATTGGTTGCCACCTTTTCATCTTGAGGACGGAATTTAACTAGTTCGGTCAACTTCACTAAATCGTCTTTAAACTGTTTGACCTTCCGCTCGTTAAGTTGTTCTTCTATGTCAACATAAATCTCTTCTACTGGATGTCCGATATGGGGTTCGGCCTGTTTTGGTTGGTTCTCTTTCAACAGTTCCTCTGCTACCAAAAGATGTCCCTTCATTAATGCCAATTTTGTCATATAGTCTACATCTTTGGCTTCTCCGGTAAGCACTACTTCCTCCACGGTGACCAGATCCTTAACTTGTTCAAACTGTTCCTGTGTAATTACTTTTTTACTCACCAAATCCGCTGTTGAACCGTAGGGACGACTAGCTTGAATTTTGTTGGATAAAGCGGGAACCCCTAATTTCCCTTCCAATTTGTCCAATTCCGATAAAATGGCATTATTAATATTAATTTTGCCTTTACCAGTGTGAGTCATATCACTGGTTGTCTGTGTAACTGCTGGTGTAACACTGGTTCCCCCAGGGGGTTGACTACCACAGGAACTTAGACACACAACTAGACAAGCTACTATGGATAAGATTAGATATCGATGTTTGATCATTTGTTATTGACTGATATAGTTGAAAACTATTCCTAGTATTGTTGATGATATTTTGAGATCAAATGATAATATTTGTCAATAGTCGGTTATGGAATAAAGATGAAACAAGAAGTTTTAGCATTAATAAACCTAGTTTGATTCAGGAATCACTTCCAATTGACCCATACAACCGTTTTCAGCGATGATGTCCTGGTGGGGATGGAACATATACTTACCTGAATAACGAAACCTAAATTCCAAAATATGCCTTTCTGCAACACCCATGGTCAAAACATCTGTTTTGTAAGTGGGAGTCATGGTCATCCCCAAGGGATAAACATCAAAAAAGTTGGCATGTAGATGAAAGGTGACCGCAGGATCAAATTCAATAATGTTTAAAACGTAGGCTCTAATTAATTGATTTTGATAAATCTGAATAGGGTGGTGCATGTAATAATGCGGTAGTCCATTAAATGAATAGTATTCATTTTTATTGTCATCATTGATGTCATATCCAGACATAATCAAAACTATCTCATCTGCATTAGCACGTGAATTGGGTGGATCCACAATTAACATCCCATATAATCCTTTGGCAATGTGACGAGTAACCGGCTCAACATGACAGTGATATAAATGGACTCCATAGGGGTCAGCATCAAACTCATATATAGTTGCTTTGCCATTGCTAATGGGACGTATACCATCCATTTCTGATGGATGTATCCCATGAAAATGCAAAGAATGGGAGTGACCAGCTTGATTGAGAAATAAGACGCGGATTCTCTCCCCTGCTTTAGCTCTGAGGGTTGGTCCGGGAATCCTACCATTTAAATCCCAAATGTTGTAGGATACCAAACTGTTCAAGTGAATTGTGGAAGTACCTGCTATTAACTCAAATTCCCGAATATTTCTGCCATTTTCTCGCTTGAGAGTTCCATAATCAAAGTTTCGCAACACCTGCATGGGTTTGGTGGCCTCTTGGGATTCTGTCATTTCCGTAGGAGGAATTTTAACAGCGTTATTATAGCTGTTTACCATCCGTAAAATAACTGAGCTACCAATTAACCCTCCACCAGCTAGACCCATTTGTAATAGCTTACGCCGGTTCCAAATTACACTTTTACTCCAGTCGGGGTTTTCAGACATTAGATACTTGGTAAATCATTGGTTACATAGGTGGCTGAAGGCCTCTTACTTCAGAAGTATAGCACAGACAGGGAATTAACTCAAAGCCAAAGTCAGTTTTCAAAAACCGCTCTATAGGATCTACCCAAAGCTACCCGACTCGTACACAAGGTTGAGTTTAATAACCCAACAACCCGGATATCAAGAATTACCCCTAACTCATGATAAAACTTATTATAAATATTTACAAATATTTATGGCTTGATATGAAATTTTCAGGTGGCAATTGTTTCTGTTTGCAAACATTGTAAAAATATCCTAAAATTCTGTCAAAATATCCTCCTATATGGCATTGTGAAAATAAGCAAAATATAGTTTCCTGTAAATTTGATGTCTCTTTTGATATCTATTGAGTTTGTAATTGTATTGCCCAGTATTGCTTAACTTAGTATCAAAAAACAAAAATCCGGGATTTTTTATGCATATACCAGATGGATTTATCTCAGTACCAGTAGCAACAACTACTAGTTTGGTCAGTGCAACCGCATTATTTATATCATTTAGGCGATCGCAAACTGCCTTTGGAGTACGTCGAGCTCCCTTATTAGGACTAACCACAGCCTTTATATTTGCTGCGCAGATGGTGAATTTTCCCGTAGCTGGAGGTACGAGTGGACACCTTTCAGGTGCTGCATTAGGAGCAATAATTTTAGGCAGTCCTTGGGCGGGAATTCTCTGTTTAGCGACAGTTTTGATTATTCAAGCTGTGTTGTTTGCCGATGGTGGAATTACTGCTTTAGGAGCTAACATTTTAAACTTAGGAGTAATTGGGGTTTGGGTAGCATGGATATTGACCCAGACTTTACAGCGTTTGCTGGGTGGTTCTGTACAACGTTTACCCCTAGCAGCAGGTATAGCAGCAGGAATTAGTGTAGTAGTATCAGCGATCGCTTGTGCTATTGAGTTAGCGATTTCTGGGACAGCACCGGTGAATTTAGTCTTACCTACAATGACGGGTATACATATTCTAATTGGTATAGGGGAAGGATTAATTACCGGGGGTGTACTAGCGTATTTAGCCAGATCACGTCCAGACTTACTACCAGGAGAGGAAGAGAAATTTCGGGGTTGGTTAATACCAGTGGTGAGCATTTTGCTGATTGCTGGAGTTATATCCTTGTTTGCTTCCGCATGGCCAGATGGCTTGGAAAAAGCAGCGGAGAACTTAGGGTTTATTAACTTGGCCGAGGAAGTAAGAATTGTGGTACCCACCCCCTTTGCTGACTATGAAATTAACGGATTAGGGCAAATTGGTACAAGCATTACTGGTTTATTAGGTGCGGCATCTTGCTTTGCCGTAGCCTTTGGGATTGCTAAGGTAATTAAACCCAAGAATGCTTAAAACATCCTTGCCATTACGTTTACAACTATCCTTAATTGTAGTCATTGGAACGGCTTTTTTAAAGTATCACAGTTGGCTGCAATTATACATTTATGGAGCGATCGCCCTAGTATGGGTGGTGATACTAGGGGTAGAGATAGTGAAACTGGGTGGGTTACTGGGTGGGGAATTAATTTTTCTGTGTTTGGTAGCATTACCCCTAGGGTGGGAAAAGGCCAGTTTTTTATTAGTTCGTTCTCTGATTTGTTTAATAGTGATGAACAGCTTTTTACTTACCTTACCACCCCACAGTTTTGGCATTGCGCTCAAAGGATTACCCATTCCTCTAGTATTAAAAGAAAATTTACTCCTAGCAGGACAATACCTAGAAATTCTGCTGGCGGAAATTCACCGGATGCAGCGCGGTGCCCAACTGCGTGGTTTAAGTGGTACTAGGGGATGGTTACGTTATGCTAGTGCAGCTATGATTGGTGCTTTGTATTTAAGGACTTTAGAAAGAGCAGAGCGAGTTTATGCTGCTATGATTACCCGTGGTTACAACGGTCAACTTCCCATGGATTCCCAACCTAAACCACAAGAACTTTTGACAATTATTTTAGTAATTGTTATTGCTAGTTATATCACTGTTAGTTCATATTAAAGTAATAAGTTTTGACATCCTTAACCTCCTATTCTTCCATAACCCACTTGTTTCCTGAGACCCTTGTCCTGGAAGTGAAAAGTCTAGTGTATGCTTATACAAATAAGTGTACAATCTTAAAAAATATTTCATTTAAATTAAAAACAGGCGATCGCGTGGCTTTAATTGGTGCTACTGGTTCAGGGAAAAGTACTCTTTTAGAAAACCTAATTGGGTTAAAGTATCCCCAGGGTGGCACAATTACCATCAATGGGGTTCCGGTGGAGCCAAATACCGTAGCAAAAATACGTAAACAAATTGGATTTGTCTTTCAGGATGCCAATGATCAACTGTTTATGCCAACAGTATTAGAAGATATTACCTTTGGACCACTCAACTATGGTGTTGCACCAGTGGTAGCTAAAGAAAAAGCCAGACAACTACTAGCTGATTTTGGTTTAGAAAAATATGCCCATCGTTCCCATCATGAACTATCTGGAGGTCAAAGACGTTTAGCTGCAATTGCATCAGTATTAGCTTTAGAGCCAGAAATCTTGATTTTAGACGAACCAACCACCGGACTAGATCCTGCATGGAGAAGACATTTAGCCCAAGTCCTATTAAAATTGCCCATACAGGTTCTGTTAATTGCTTCCCATGACCTAAACTGGTTGGGTAAAGTCACCCAACGTGCGTTAGTGCTAACAGATGGTAAAATTCAAATAGACCGTCCAATTCAACCCCTGTTAGCAGATGGTAAAACTCTAGATGACTTGGGTTTACCGGTAGGTTGGTGAGAGAAGCAGAAGAAGAAACAGATAAAAACTATTTTATCCCTATAAATTATGCGTAAGAGTATGGCATGCCTTTGTCTATATATAGGTTTTCTCGTCACCGGTTGTACTCAGAGTAAAGTCTCCCAGTGTCAACAATTATTAGAAGCTGTGAGTGAGGGTAGTATGATGATTGATCAAAGTAAGGGTTCTCAAATTGCAACCAGTTTAAAACTAGCGCAAGACTTGGGAAACACGAGTAAAGCAATTAAAAAATTGCACCTAACCGATCCACAACTGCAAAAATTCCAGAGTGACCTGGGCCAAAATTTTGCTGGTCTTAGCCATTACATTGGTAAAGCTGCTAAATCTCTTAGTGAAGTAAAGAAAACATTAAACTCCCCGTCTGGACAAGAAAAAATTAGGTACGCTAGAAGGGGAATAGAGTCATCTTTAACCACAGCAGAAGCAGCTGGTAAGAAATTAGACACTTTGGGAAACAAATTAAACAAGTACTGCAACCCAAACAAATAAAGTGAGTGAACCTGTAATCATGAAAGCAGAAGTAATAGAATTAATAGTGAAAGTTATCCAGGTATTACAAATAAATATGAGATGGATGACATGGAACTTATTTTTGGCATTTATCCCCTTAGTTCTAAGTACTTGGTTATTTCGTGGGAGACAAAAACCATCCTTAGTTTGGTGGCCAGTATTTTTAGTGTTCTATGCTTTTCTACCCAATGCTCCCTACCTATTAACTGATGTCATTCATCTGATTGATGACATTCGCAATATTCCATCAATTTGGGTAATTACACTAATCTTGATTCCCACATATTTATTAGTCATCCTGGCTGGATTTCAAGCTTATGTTATTTCCCTCATTAATTTAGGTTACTATTTGCACCGTATCCGGCGAAGTTCATGGATTATGCCAGTAGAATTAATTACCCATATACTAAATGCCATTGGCATTTATTGGGGGCGTTTCTTGCGCTTTAACAGCTGGGATCTAGTTACTCAACCAGATACAATATTAACTAAGGGTATAGAAGAACTACTAGGAAAACAACCTCTAGTAATTATCCTTATTAGCTTCATAATTCTTTGGGGATTATACTCATTGGTGAAACAAATTACCCTGGGAATTATTTATAGACAAGAAAGAAAAGTTTCTACTCAAGATAATATTAAGATAAGAAGGCTATAAAAACCTTAGCAAAAAGTTTATCAAAGCTTTAAAATTTCTGGAGATAAAGTTACTATTATAGTCCTGACATAATATATATAGGAGTGGATCAGTTAGTTGATTACACAATAACTACATAATGTCTGCCAAAAATAGACATTATAAGAATCTCTATATATATAGTTTGAATATTAGAGGACTTGTCTAGTGACCACAACTATTCTCAATGATAAATCGATGGTTAATACCCAGACAACAAAAAGATTTGATATAGGAAAAATATCAAAAATTCTCTCATATCGGCGCTTTTTGATCATGGGTATTTCCTGTGGAGTAATTTCAGTTACAAGTCTGATTGCTGTTATCACGAAACCCATGTATCAAAGCTCCATGCAGGTCATGATTAGTGATGATTTGGAACCAGAGTTAAGATCTAATCAAACTCCTAATAAAACTGACTCTTATGGTCACCAAATGAGGTTTTTACTCAGTGGCAAGATTTTACAAAAAGCAGTGGATTTACTACATAAAGATTATCCAGATATTCAACTAAAAGATATTAGAGACAAGGTTGATTTTGGCACAGATGGGCAGTTAGAAATTAGACTTGCTGATAATATTTCATCAACATCTAAAGTTAATAATCCCATATTTGTTATTTCATTTAAAGATTCCAATCCAGTCAAAACACAAAGAGTGCTACAAGCTCTAGAAAAGGCTTATCAAGATTATAATCTGGAAGTAAAAAATCAGCGTCTTAGTCAAGGAATGAATTTCGTAAATAGTCAATTGCCAAAATTGCAAACTAACGCTTTAGCTGCAGAGAAAAAATTGGCTATTTTTCAAAAAAAACATAGTCTTGTTGATCCACAAATACAAACGAAGGTCTTCTTCCAATCTTTGACTGATATTCAAAAGCAACGAGAAAATTATCGGTCTCAAATTAAAGATTTAGATGCAAGAATCAAAGATATAGAAAGAAAACTCTTATCTTTCCAAAACGAACAAAGTTTCGCCAATTTAAATGATGGTAAAAATTATCAAAACTTGGTTGCTGAAATTAGAAAGACAGAAGCTAACTTAGCCCAACAACTTTCTCGTTATACTGAAAGTTATCCGGTGGTGATTAGGCTCAAAGAAAAACACAAAATGCAACTGGAGGTTCTCAAAAAAGAATTACAACTTTCCCAGGTCAATAACTCAACAAAGGATAAATTAAAACCCGAATATATTGCAGGAATCGAAAAGACATTATCCGAAGATTTATCCCAGTTCAAAAAACAACAAAATCAGCTGGTTGAGCAAGATAATAGATTGGCTAAATCTGAACTAGAAATTCGCGAGCTTTTGAGTAAATTTCCAGGGATTATTACAGAGTATAATCAGTTATTATCAGCAACAAAAATCCAGAGACAGAATCTTGGACAAATGCTAAAATTTCAACAGTCTTTGGGAATGAAAATTGCTCAAAGCAGTTTTCAGTTGCAAGTTTTAGAGACACCAAATATAGGAATTTATATTGGTAACAGAAAATGGCTATTGATTCTGGGAGGAATAGTAACCGGACCAATTTTGGGTATTATTGTAGTCTTGGTACGGGAAATGTTCAACCGGGCAATTATTTCACCCCTAGACTTACAAAACATTGCCAACATTCCTTTACTTGGTTCTCTCCCTCAATTAGGCACATCTATTTTTAAAAATAGTTGGAAAAGCAGAATCAAAACTAGATTAAAAGAAATAATTCAACGAAAACAAGAAACAGCAGCAATTGCAGAAAATACAAGGGATGTAATTAGCTTATCCGGTAATCGGAACCTGGATATGATTTATCATAATCTGCAAGTCGGCCATAATTCCCTGCCATTTAAATCTTTAATGTTGACTTCTGCATTACCAGGAGAGGGTAAAACAACTTTGGCTATAGGCTTAGGTGCTAGTGCGGCAAATATGCACCAAAGAGTATTGGTTATTGATGGAAATTTACGCTCTCCCCAATTGCACAAAGTTCTGTCAATTCATAATGATTGGGGTTTATCTCTGTTATTGCTGGACGATATAAAGACACAATTTCCCAATTATGTTCAACCCATTCATCCCCTCATTGATGTTCTCACCGCAGGACCACAACCAGATAATGCAGTTAGTTTATTGACTTCGGGAAAATTCCAGGAGTTACTGGAAGTATTGGATGGTATTTATGACCTGGTAATTATTGATGCTTGTTCCCTATTGGATGGTGTGGAAGCTAGAATTATGGCATCGGTTTCTAATAGTATTGTCATGGTGGGAAAAATTGGACAATTAACTCCAGATCAACTCATACAAGCTAGGGAAATATTGAGCGATTTCAATTTAATTGGTATTGTCTCTAATCAATTCCACCATTCTGATACCAACTTTAATTTTTGAACCTGTTGAACCTGGGAAATAACCAGCAGAAAATTGCCTAGCACAGAAATTTCGTGTAAACTGGTAAAAGCTTTTAACTTCAATTATTAGTATTATTAGCATGAAAAACCAATTACACTTGAATACTTTACTAAACTCTTTATCTCCTTACCGTTGGAGCAAAAATTGGTGGATAGCTATTATTTTATGGTTCGCTTTCACCGCTCCCGCTCAAGCATCCGTTATTTTGCGTATAGCTATCGAAAAGGAAGTTGAGCAAATTAAGGTTGGTGCATCCACTACAGCTGTGGTTAAGGATGGTTCTGGACGCAATTTAGGAGAACTAACAGGTAGTAATTCCTATGCAGCACAGGCAATTCCAGGAGGAGTAGCTTTAGACAGATGGCAATCTGGTTTATTTTGGATTGAACCTACTGCTAAAGGATATGTCTACATAGGCGATCGCTGGTTTCGTGGTAGAACTCTTATTGTACCCACGGGAAAAGGTATAACCGCTGTCAACTGGGTAGACCTAGAAGAGTATCTATACAGTGTAGTTGGTGGAGAAATGAGCTCTAGTTGGCATGAAGAAGCTCTTAAAGCCCAGGCGATCGCAGCTCGTACCTATGCCTTGTACAAGAGAAAAGAACAACTGAATAATCCCCTTTATGACCTAGGAGATAGTCCTGATAGTTGGCAAGTTTATCACGGTGTAAGCAGTGAATCTCGTAGAACCTATAGTGCGGTTGATGAAACTGCAGGTCAGGTTCTCACCTATGAGAACCAAATCATTCTTTCAGCATTTCATGCTTGTTCTGGTGGACACACGGAAAATGTGGAGGATGTATGGGGGAACCCTCTTCCTTACTTGCGAGCAGTTCAAGATTTTGACCAAAACATCAGGGAATGTAACTGGAACACCACTTTCAGTTCGGAAGAAATTAGTGCCCGTGTTCCCGGTGTGGGTAATGTGAAGGAAATAATGATTGAGTCTTTATCTCCTTTTCGGAGTGTTAAAACTTTAAGAATTGTTGGTGATCAAGGAAGCAAGGTTCTCAAAGGTGAAGAAGTTCGTACCATCCTCAAGCTTAGAAGCACCCGTTTCACGGTAAATAAAGATGTAAATGGTAACTTTGTTCTACAAGGATTAGGTTTTGGCCATGGTTTAGGAATGAGTCAATGGGGAGCTTATATCCTAGCCAAAAATGGATTCAACCACTTACAAATTCTAGGATACTACTACAAGGGTGTAGCTTTAACTCCGATTAAGGCCAAGTAGAGTTCACAATTTTCCTATATCTCCCCAAAGCTAGTAAGGGAAAATACTGTTGATAGAGATGATATTTGAGATAAAAATGACCGGGGAAACCAGTTCCGGTAAAGTATGACTCATCCCAAGTACCGTCTAATCTTTGGGTTGTTAATAAGTAGTTAACAGCTTTTTCCATAGTGGCCAAATCAAACTTTTGCTTTGCTTCACCAGCAGCAATTATTCCCATTAGTCCCCATGCGGTTTGAGATGGTGTGCTGTCACCTTTTCCCTTAAAGTTGGGGTCACGATAACTCAAACAGGTTTCACCCCAACCACCGTCAGGGTTTTGTACTTGTTTCAACCAGCTGGCACCTTTTTCTATGTTACTAAGATATTTCCGGGGATTAATCAAGGCCAAAGCTGATAGCACACCACTAGTTCCATAGATATAATTAACCCCCCAACGTCCAAACCAACAACCTTCCGTTTCTTGTTCCCCCAGCAGATAATTCATAGCTTGATCTAGCTTCTGGGATGGGAGTTTACAAACACCCAACATTTCAATTACCCTAGCGGTAACATCCGCAGTATTAGGGTCAATCATAGCTTTTAAATCACCGTATGGGATATAATTGAGCCATTCTTGGTCATTATCAATATCAAAAGCGGCCCAACCCCCGGATTTGCATTGCATGGATATAATCCAATTCACAGCTCGTTTAATAGCTTGTTTTTTTAGATTTTCATTGGGTAATTTGGCTTGATGTAAGGCCATCACTACCACAGCAGAATCATCCACATCAGGATAAAAGCGATTGTCAAATTCAAATGCCCAAGCACCTGGTTGGCCTTGTTTATTTTTGACACCCCAATCTCCATAATCTATTATTTGCTTATCTATTAACCATTCTCCAGCTTTGACAATTACTGGGCCATCCGGAGCCATACCCGAATCAATAAGAGCTCGAATTGCCCAAGCTGTGTCCCATACGGGAGAAACACAAGGCTGCACGCAGTAGCTGTTATCTGTTTCGATGACAAAATTATCAACCGCCTTTAAGCCTCTATAAATAATTGGGTCGTCCGCTTTATAGTTTAGACATTTTAAAGCTAATAGGGAATTTAACATGGCAGGAATAATTCCTCCCCAGTCCCCTGTAGACTCTTGGCGCTCTAAAATCCATTTCTCTGCTGCTTTTATCCCCTGGTCTCGCAATGGGACTAAATTTAAACTTTCTGCCAATTTGAACCCATCATCTAATAGGGTGAAGATGTCTGACCAATCATTGTTTTTTGGCAGTGCCCACTGCGCATTATCTATTCCTTCAGCATATAGCTCATCTAAACTAATGGGAGAATCGATATCAAAGACTGGTTTTTGATTAAAGACTATTAATAATGGTACTGTGCTAGAACGGGCCCAACTGGAAAGCTCATAAATATTGAAGGGGAAATAATCTGGTAATAGCATGACCCAGGGCGGTAATGAAGGTAACCCTCGCCAGTTATAACAACCGATTAATGCTAGATGTAATTTGGTGAAAATGCGGGTTTTACTAATGCCACCTTTTTTTAAAATCCAGGATTTAGCTTTTACCAGTGCTGTATCCGTTGCAGGTACTCCCAATAACCTTAAGCCCATATAAGCTTCCACGCTGGTACTGAGATCTCCCCCATCTCCATAGTATAGTTCCCAACCATCATGTTCTCTTTGTTGGCATCGCAAATAATTTTCAATTTTATATAAAGCCCTATTTTCACAGGTTCCCCAAATTTTATGTAACAGTAAAACTTCTACAGTAATAGTCACATTTGACTCTAGTTCACCCCACCAATAGCCCTCTGGTCTCTGGATTGACAATAGATGCTCTTGACTAGCTGCGATCGCCTGGGTAATTTCCTTAATATTTGTCCTAGGTTGTGTTTGCATAAAACGTTGATTTTAACAGATCCCCCTCCGTGGAGTTTTGCCACCTAGCCTTGGTGATACCTATTATATTATCATATTTATCTATATTCCAGTATATTTCTGATGAAACTAATACGTTAGAGAAAGCTATGCTGCTTGCGGAGATGGAACAAATTCTATTAGGTTTGATGATTTTATCCTTAGGGAGTTGGTTGTTTTTGCTTTTATTTTGGGGGCAGTTTTGGCGGGTAGATCAACTATTAAAGCCTACAACACCCGCAACAAATAAATTCACATCTTTACCCAAAAAATGAGTTTTGCTTATTTACCCATCATTATCTTTTACCAATGTCCTCTCTGGTTTGCCGGGTTTTTACCCCTAATTGCCCTCTTTTATACCTTGATGACCGTAGATTCAGCTTATCGTCATTGGCAAGGTAAAGGTGGTAGCTGGAAAGGTAGAGTTTATTTGTAATTGTCGGGATTTGAGCAAAAATCAAGGATTATTATGTTACGGGTTTATGGGTGCCCGTGGTCTATTACTCAGGTTTCATTGAAGTTTTCATGAGAATATTTTTCTGGCGTTCAGCATGCAATATACTAGTCACCCTTTCCCTATTGGGACTAACGGGAGCTTCTGATCCTATCAGCAGTCAAGATAGGGAACTGAAAATTGGCATTGTACAACGATTTGCTTCGGTTAAGACGGACAAATTAGACCTCAAAGCTACTTCTGGTGACTATTTAACGCTAAAATGGCAGACAAATGACGGACAAAAAACTGTGATTTCTACTGCTAACACTGTTGAGCTGATTCCAATTATGGAAACTCTCAGACAACCCCAAGTGTGGGAAGTATTGGTGCTGGGAGATTATCGGACTTTTGAAACAGCAGAAGACAGTGCCAAAAAGTGGCGTTCTCAGGGTCTGGAAGTGGAAATAGCCCAGCCAGAACGTTGGCAAGTTTGGGCAAAGCGAGATGTTTATAGTACTCCTTTACTTAGACGTTTATTATTGAATAGCATTCATACATCCGGTGATAAACTACCTTATTTAAATACGCAGGTTATTAAACAAGTAGCTAGGGTAACCTGGGAAGTTAATGGTCGTCAATACACTAGTAGTTATCTGGAAATTACTAGTCGCAAGGGAAAGATATGGGTTAATAATAACCGAAAACCCGGTGGTAAAAAACTTTTTCCTGGTAATTTGTATTTACAACCTAATGCCTATGGTAGTTACTCTGTAGTAAATCTCGTAGGTGTGGAAACTTATTTGCGAGGAGTTCTACCCTATGAAATTGGTACAAAAGCACCCCAGGCATCTCTCGAAGCCCAAGCAATTATCGCTCGTACTTATGCTCTACGCAATACACATAGATTTGTAGTTGATAACTATCAGCTATGCGCGGATACCCACTGTCAGGTATATGATGGATTGAGTGGCGCAAGTAAAAAAACCGATCAGGCGATCGCCAGCACTAGAGGTAAAGTGTTAACTTATAAGAACGAGCTAGTGGATGCTCTATATTCTTCCACTACGGGAGGTGTAACAGCTTATTTTAGTGATGTTTGGAATGGGGAAGATCGTCCTTATTTACGTCCCGTGGTAGATGGGCCTAAAGACATTTGGAACCTGTCCCAGAAAAGTTTAGCTGATGAAGAAAATTTTCGTCAGTTTATTAGTTTGGAACAAGGATTTAACGAAAGTAAATGGGATGTATTTCGTTGGCGTAGACAAACAAGTTTAGAGGATATTACTAAAGATTTACAAAAGTTTCTAAAAGCGAAAAATAGTCAACATGCCAATTTTAAGAATATTGAAGCGATGTCCATTACTAAAAGAAGTCCCAGTGGCAGAATTTTAGCATTGGCTATTAAAACGGATATTGGAATCTTCAATTTACACAAAGATGAGGTTCGTAGTGCTTTTGCAGCTCCTGTAAGTACACTGTTTTACTTACAACCAATAAATAAGGGAAAGTCTCAGGTATGGGGATATGCTTTTATTGGTGGGGGGTTAGGACATGGAGTAGGTTTAAGTCAAACAGGGTCTCAAAATTTAGCCCAATTAGGTTGGTCAAGTGACAAAATTCTTACCTTTTATTACCCGGGTACAAAAATTGAAATTTTCCGTAGGTAGGGATAGACCAACATAATAATACCGCCATACTCTTATAGTCTCATAATCGTAGGGCGGCATTTGATTGGGATAAGGGGTAACTTTTAGTAAAGTTCTTCTTCCTTGTGGGTATATATTTCTACATCTGAGGCAGGATATGCAACACAAGTCAAAACATAACCAGCTTCAATTTGATCATCATCTAAGAAGGATTGGTCAGATTGGTCAACTGAACCACTCTTTAGTTTACCAGCACATGTGGAACAAGCACCAGCGCGACAAGAATAGGGAAGATCTAAACCTGCTTCCTCAGCTGCATCTAGAATGTAGGTGTCATCAGGAACATCTATTGTATTTGTAGTGTTTTCAGCTTCGTTGATGAGTGTGACTTTGTAAGTAGCCATGTGTTATTCCTCTTTTGTGATCGGGAGTGTGAAGTACAGGCCAATAAAACCAATGGATAGGTTGTCTTTTGAGAACAGCCATCGGTTTTTATTTACCTCAATTTCTGATACTAGGGGAAAAGTTAAATCTTGTAACGAAAAATCTACTACGATTAGTAATGAAGTTCAGTTCCCCGCAAATGATAAGTTTTAGTTATGTAATTGAGTGTGGCACAATCCGCTGCTGGAAGGATGAAGGCCAACCATACAACTCTAGACTTGGCAGGTTTTTTTATGTCTTCCACGGATTTTACACCCGAATTGCGGATTTTAATGGGCAAAGTTGGCATTTCCAGTTTTAAAGATCTTGGTCGCACCGCTGCTATCTCAGACAGGCAAATATTACGCCTGCGGCGTGGGTGCGTATCAGGGATAAAACTCAACGTGTTGCAGAATTTGTCTGCTACCTTAGGAGTTTCCTTGAATCAACTGGTGGAGATTTTTTCCGATCCTCTTCATCAGATGGAGACTAAACAGCTAGATTCTGACTTGATACGGCAACAACTAGTTCAAATACAACAAGAATACGAGCGATCGCTAGTTAAGCTAGAACAGCAGCGGGAAGTTTTGGAAAAAGAGTTTCAGCAAAACACATTACAAATTATAGAGTCTTTATTATTGTTTTTTCCTACTGCTGCACACAAGGTCAGGGGAAACCCCCAACTAGAAGCAATAAAAATATTACCCTTAGTGGAAAAACCATTAGAAAAACTCTTATCTACCTGGGGAATACAGGCGATCGCATCTGTAGGAGCAGAAGTGCCCTACGATCCCCAATATCAGGAATTGTTGCAGGGTACTGCTGGAATAGGTGAACCTGTGAAAGTAGTTTATATTGGGTATAGGCAAGGAGATAAACTACTTTATCGAGCTAAAGTCAGTAGAATGTAAAAAGTCTTTTGGTGGGAGTTGACATGGTGAGCGTTTATTTTTAGTATGGGATTAGATGGTAAACCTAAACACCGCATCACCCTGTTATTTATGCCTCCTCGTTGGCCACGTAAACCCGACCGTAAAGACCCAGAATTCCGTAAGCTAGATGATCGGATGAATTTTGCCTTTCATATAGCTGTTGCTGCGACCATTAATTCTGGTCTGTGGTTTTTCCACTTTCTCAAATCCACATCTTGGGAATGGTTAACCCCACTAACCCTCCTGTGGGTGGGGGTTATCCTCTTGCACTTGCTCTATATTACATTGATTGCTAATTATGAGGAAGGACAGCAAATAAAGGATTAGATCAGGAGAAATTCAAACTATGGCTAAAATTAATAGTACTGAGTTGTTAGAATCTCTAGCATCAGAAATAGGTGATAATGTTTACATAGATATAGCCAAGTGGCATTTGTATCTAACCGATGCCAAGCTCCATCATCTTTTAGCAGAAAGATGCTATTCCTTGCTGATTGAGCACAGTGTCACAGAAGAACGAGTTTTAGGATTGTTGTCAAGTATCAAGATCCAAATCGGTGGTGGTCGAAAGGAAGTTCCTTTAATTGACCTGTTACCTCTCCAATGTCAAGTTCATTTGGTTGATATATTGGAAAAATATCAACAAGAATTTTAGAGAACCTCTAATCAACATTGATGCAATTTACTGGGAGTGATCGTGTTTCAACAACTAAACTAGGATAAACAACAAGTATAACTTTTCTCTAAGGAGAGTTGAATATGTTTTTACAAGTCAAAGGTAAAGTAGACCTAGTTAAGATTGTTGATTTTCAGGAACTACTGGATCCCAATAGTAGCATAGTCCATGGAAAAGACCAAGAGGGAGAGGAAGAGCAGGACATGGATATCTATGAAAAACAGGATTTAGTTTTTCCCTCTGGAGAAGAATTACCCAGATGTTGGCGGGATCCACATTATCGGAGTTTGAGATCCAGATAGTGCTGGACGGTTCACAGTTTTTAAAAACATCTACCTGTGTGTTAAGGCACCACGGGTCTGGTTGAAATTGTGACCTACAAAGCAGCTAATTCAGATTCTATTCTTGATGACTGTAAATCTCGACCAATGAAAACTAGTCGGGTTTGTTTTTCTTCCTTGGGTTTCCAGGGGCGATCATAAAACCTGTCAAACCGTGTGCCCACTCCCTGCATGACTAATCGCATAGGTTTATTAGGAACAGCAACAAATCCTTTGATTCTATAAATTTCCTGTTTTTTTGCCAGTTTTTGTAGTGTGTCCTGCAATTTTTCTGGGTCAAAACTACGATTAAAAATTAGATGGGTCGAGTTAATTTCATCATCATGGTCATGATCCTCATCCACGTCATGATGGCTAGGACGCTGATCTAAATTATCTTCAACTGCTGCTTGGTATCCCAATAATATGGATGGATCAAGTTTACCATAATCGCTGGCAACAATTTTCACTTCCCTGGGTAATTCCTGGGTAACCAATTCTAAAACCTGAGACTTTTGTTGTTCATCAACCAAATCTGTTTTATTCAAAATCACTAAATCAGCACAAGCTAGTTGATCTGCGAATAGTTCTTGTAATGGCGTTTCATGTTCTAGACTGTCATCTTTTTCTCTCTGACGTGCGATCGCCTGTAAATCGCTAGCGAAGGTACCCGATGCGACTGCTGCAGAGTCCACAACTGTAATGACAGCATCCACCGTAGCAGCGCTACGAATTTCTTGCCAACGAAAAGCCTTCACTAAAGGTTTAGGTAGTGCTAAACCGGATGTTTCAATGACAATACAATCAATAGTATCACGGCGTTTAATTAGCTCCTGCATAGTAGGGTAAAACTCTTCTTGTACAGTGCAACATAGACAACCATTTGTCAATTCAAATATGTTAGTATTTTCCTGATTTTGGGGATTGGTTGAATTTTCATCCTCTGGACAAACCTGGCAAGATTTTAATATTTCTCCATCTATTCCTAATTCACCAAATTCGTTTACCAGTACTGCTATGCGTCGTCCTTGGTTGTTTTGTAGTAAGTGACGAATCAAGCTAGTTTTACCACTCCCTAAAAATCCGGTGATTACTGTTACGGGTATTTTTGCGGACATATTTACTGAGTTATTTTTCTACCTATTAATTTTACATCCTACCATAATAATCATCTTAAGGGAGAACTCTTTGAAAAAAATTTTGCAAAATTCCCAAGAACAAGTCAGGGTTTTTACTAGCGAGCGATTAGAAACCCATAGTTTCTAATCGCGTAGATGAGTCAGAGACCTAGAAAATTAAACATTAGCAGACATATTAACTTGAACAACCAAGTCATTGTAATCCCTATCCCCACCACCTCTGAGATCTTCAAAACCAAAGGTGTTGTCTCCTAAAAGTCGAACATGGTCAACCCGACCAGGGTTAGCACCTAAATATGTGAAATATATGTCGGGATTGGAGTTGGCGGAAAGATCGCTATTAAGAAAAGCATCGGGTCTGCCATTGACAATTATAAATGGCACATACAGACCTCCTCCTGATAAGGTACTATTAAAAGTAGACTTATTTCCATCAGGAACATTTAAACCCAAACCACTTAAATGTTGATTAACAGCAGCTTGAATGTAACCAGCGTCTCCCGGAAGCAAATCCGCAGTTCCATCATTATTGGTATCAATGCCACCCTTTTCATCAGTTACCTTATAAAAGCCCACATAATTATCAAAGCTTGCCTCCCTATAAACTGTAAATTGGGCATTTACGGGACCCGTTACCCCGCGTAAATCTATACTTTCTCCCTCGGGCTTCTCTTGTAAATTTGCCCCCATAGGTAAGGGTTTAGTAGTAGGTCTAGCTTTGAAAACTAGATCGTTGGACTGCAAGGAAAAACTATTATCAGGCAATTGTGTTACCTGAAGATTTGAAGAGTCTAAAAAAGTTACCTGATTAATTTGCAACAGGCCATTTTTAACAGAGTCAGTGGTGCCATTATCTATAACATAGAATCTCAAATTGGGGTTTGCTTCCTGAAACCCTAAGATTCTGGTGACATTTGCGTTATTAAACTCATTAGGTGTTTTGGAAAGAATGGAAAAAACTACCTTACTTCTCGCTAAAGCAGCTTCTGAATAACCAACCTGACCAGGTGCAATACCGTTAATCTTACCACTAGGATCATCAACGGTAAATACTCCTAATTCACGTATGGAAGCAGGAATCTTATCCATAAGCTGAAATTCAACCCTAGTAGTGCTACTACTCAGGACATTATTATTACTGCTCAAGATATTATCAGCGCTTCCCGTTGATGTGGATGGAATGTCAGAGGAATCGGTAAGATCAGATCCAGATCCCGTTGATGTGGATGGAATGTCAGGGGAATCGGTAAGATCAGAACCAGATCCTTCCGTTGAGTTATTATCGCTATCACCTTCTCCCATAACTCCATCCAGAATTTCATCGGGAGTCCCCTCAGATTCACTGTTGTTATCTTCAATAACTCCACCGGTAATTTCATCCTCAGTTCCATCAATAGTGAATTCTGCGGTTAAGGATAGTCCTCCCCTATCTGTGGTAATTACACTGATGGTGTAAATAGGCTGATTTTCAAAATCGAGGGACTCCTTGCTGATTAATTGATTATCCAGAATACTAAATAAACCATTGTCAGGATAGTTCTCATCATCGAATAAGCTATAGGTAAAAGAATCATCCGCATTCGGATCCACAGTTGTAAAAGTGCCAATTACATTTGATTCCAGACCATTTCCATCAGCTCTATCGTTAGTTTTTAAAAATAAACCCGTAGGAGCTTCATTAATTATGTCGGATTCACCGCCATTTCCTTCCGTAACTTCATCAGTAATTTCTCCGGTATCTGTGGAACCATTATTGCCAAAAACTACATAGACTTCTCCAGAGCCAGCAAAGGGAGCGCTGATCAGTATATCACTTACACCATCACCATTGATATCTCCCACACCACTAGCTGAATAACCTAAATTATGGTTTTCTGACTTACCATTGATGATAAAACCTTTGGTATCATCAATTTCTGCAAGATTGATAGCAGAACTAAATTTATCGCTGCCAAAGATTACATAACCTTGTCCAGAATTATCACCATTAGCATCTGCATGATTAGCACTAACTAGAAGATCGTCAATTCCATCACCATTCACATCTCCTAGACCAGTTACAGCCCAGCTTGCCTTATCTAGTTCGCCAATACCGTTAATTACAAACCCATTATTACCATTAAGATTGGACAAGTCTAGTTGGGAACTAAACTGGGTACGGGCACCAAATACAACATAAGCCACGCCAGCTGCATCTATCCCATTGGGATCTGCATCATGGGCGCTGACAATTATATCCCCAATACCATCATGATTAATATCCCCCGCACTACTAACGGAGAATCCTAATTGATCGCCCTCCTGTCCATTGATGACAACCCCATTAACACCATCAAGTTGGGAGACATCTAAGGAAGATGAGAATGATTCCTTCCTACCAAATATTACATAAGCCTGTCCGGAACGGAAACCGTTGAAATCATTAAAGGGTGAGCCAATAATCAAGTCATCAATTCCATCACCGTTAAAGTCTCCACCTCTATTGAGACCAACACCTAAGTAGTCATCTGCTCTAGAACCATTGATAACAAAGCCATTATTGCCATCAAGACTATTGAGATCAAAATTGGGATTAAAATTGAGATTACTGGGATTAAATTTCTCGCTACCAAATATTACGTAAACCTTACCAGCTTGATCACCTGTCACTGGGGGATAGACGTAAGCGTTGGGAGGTGCAGCAATAATTACATCATCAAAACCATCTTGGTTGATATCACCTGCACCGCTGACCCTATAACCTAATTGGTCTTGAGGATTTAGACCGTTAATAATAAAACCGTTATCACCCAGATTGGAGGGGTTAATAGTGGGGAGAGAACTAAAACTCCTGCGGCCAAATATTACGTATGCTGCTCCAGAGTCATCTCCATTGCTATCTGCAAAAGGAGCGCCAATGATCAGGTCATCAATACCATCACCATTGATATCTCCTGCTGTACTTACAGAACGACCTGATTGATCGCCTATTCCACTACCATTAACCGTAAACCCATTGATTCCATCTAAGGTCGAGATGTCTATAATGTTGGCAAAACCGTTGTTGCTACCAAATACTATATAACTGTTTCCCGCATTACTTTGGTCATCGGGATCACTTAAAGGCGCGCCAATGATAATATCATTAATTCCGTCACCATTAATATCTCCAGCATTACTAATTGAGTACCCTAAATTGTCATCTTTATCGTTACTGTTGATGATGGTCAATCCATTTTTCCCATCTAGTGTGGAGAGGTCAACAAATTTTTTAGTCATAATTTCTGCGGTATTTTTAGTTGCTTGCTGTTTGCTATTAATTATGGTTTTGTTGATAGATGTATCTCTAGAATCTCCATGGCAAAAGACCCATCTTACTTGAATTAGGGGAAACAAAGACCCAATTTCAAAAAATTTTCCACGCCAGATGCTTAATGTTTATCACTAGAAAATGTCATGGTTTTAAGCTATAATTACTAGCTTTGTACATTGACTTTCTATTAAACACCTGTAATAGTCATATCGTAGACACGGTGCTATCAATTGTCAAGTGTTCAGTTGTAAAGTTATCTTATTATTAACTGTTGAATTATAAGTTTTTCTTAATGGTTTTACCCAAATAAATAAATAAGGGCTAGGCCCTTATTTACCTCTTCCCTAAGGTTCTAGCACGCACTATATTATCTAGCAGCAACTTCAGGATCTAACCAAATAGTTTGTCCCTTATTACCAAAAATTATAGGTTGATCATCACTAATATTCATGTTAATATTCTTACCATCACCACTAACTTGCACTAATGGCCAGTTTTCTTCTCCTAACTCACCTGAGCGGAATAGCACATAATTGGGTTGTTTTTTGCTCCAACCCAATAAAATGGCAATTTTCTCATGGTCCCCTTCTCCTTGAGGGGGAACTGCTGTGGTGGTAGTATTTTGTTGGCGATTCCAAATGACTGCATTATCTGTTACATCTGCTGTATTGAAAGTACCCACAAATTTTCTAGCCAAAAACTGATCCCCTTTTTCTGACCAACTAACGGGGACTAAAATCCCTATCTTACCCTGGTTGTTGGTCTCTGGGGTAAATTGTCCATTCTTTGATAACATGTCAACAGTGTCTGATGTTTTAGCCAGGATATTCAATCTTTTAGTCTGTCTATCTTCAATAAACAACAGACTACTAACCTGGCTATTGTGCATTTCCGGTTCTACTTCCAGTTGTACCCGGCTATAAACCGCATATCTACCATCAGGAGATACCACAGGAGTGCTGCGATATTGCCGCACTCCTGAGCGTCCCTGACCACCAATTGCTTCCTGGGTCATTACTATCCACTTCCAGGGTATGGGATGGGGACTATTAATGGGATCTGCTGGTACTCCATTGGGTATGCTTACCTGCTCTTCTTCAGGTACAATTTGTGAACTTCCTGCATCGGAAGGGATTACACCCGTAGCAATACTTTGATTTGGATGTTTTTTACTTTTTGGATGATTAACTCCCTTATCATATATGGTGGATCTATTTATTCTAGTGCTGGTACTTTCTTCCATCTCCTTCACACCTAACATATTTTCTCTTTCCAGCTTAACTGCATTTTGTTTTTTGTTAGAGATTTTAGATCGGGAAGACACAGAACTGCTTTTATTAGGTGTCTGGGTTACGGGTAAAGTAGGACCCAATTTGACTGATGGGGAATTAAATCCAGATAAATCTTTGGATCGACCCGATTGTGAGGTACTTTTGTCTATTTTTACTTGCGATTGTCTTGCTAGGCTGAAATAAGCGGATGTACTCAAGATAGGTGCTACTATTAGTATAACAACCACAACTCGATTAAAACGTGGGTGGGGGTGAAACCATCCTGACTGGGGGAGGGATTTAAGCATGTCTTTTACTCTTGATGAGATATAAGGTGCTGGGCAAGGAGCTTGGGTGTGCAAGGAAGAGTACAAATGTAATACATAGCAAGAAATGATAATTCAGGAGAGTATTTACCTGAATATCCTACCTGGCAAACTTATGGTATCATGTACCTTGGTGGTAGAGTTTACGTAAGGAGACGCCTTCTTGTTATTTGAGTAATTCCCAGGTCATAACTAATCAACAAAACTAACTAACCTCCGATGAAAATAGTGTTTTTTGGCACTCCTAATTTTGCTATTCCCACCTTAAAAAAATTGTTGAGTGATTCTAGATTTGAGGTTTTAGCAGTTGTCACCCAACCAGATAAACGCAGAGAAAGGGGAAATCAACTTACGCCCTCTCCAGTTAAAACCTTGGCTAAGGCTCATAATCTCATTGTATGGCAACCAGAAAGAATTAAGAAGGATTCTGGAACCTTGACTAAATTAAGGGAACTTAATGCGGATTTCTTTATAGTGGTCGCTTATGGGCAAATTCTATCTACGAAAATCCTCAATATGCCAAAACTAGGTTGTATTAATGTACATGGTTCAATTTTACCAGAATATAGAGGTGCAGCACCTATTCAGTGGTCTATATATAAAGGAGAAAAACAAACTGGTTTGACAACTATGTTAATGGATGCGGGTATGGATACAGGAGATATGCTTTTAAAAGCCAGCTTACCAATTGGACTATTAGATAATGCTCAAGTTATTGCGGATAAACTAGCTGAAACTGGTGGAAACCTGTTAATAGAAACCCTAACCAAATTTAGAAATGGAGAGATTACACCAATTCCTCAAAATGATTCCTTAGCTACCTACGCCTCATTAATTAATAAAGAAGACTATTATTTAGACTGGTCAAGAACAGCTATAGAACTACACAATCAGATCCGAGGATTTTACCCCAACTGCATCACCACCTTTCGTCATCAACCTTTAAAAATCGTCGCCACTGTTCCCCTAGAGTCCGCCTACATTCAGGAGTTGCCAAAGGAAATCCAGTCCAAACTTGAGAAAGTACCTGATTTGTCCGCCCAATTAGCATTGCCAGGATCTGTCCTCAGTATTATTAAAGGATTGGGTGCTGTGGTTCAAACTGGGGAAGGTTGTTTGTGGTTGAGAGAGGTACAACCAACAGGCAAAAAACTTCAGTCGGGATGGGATTTTGTCAATGGTAGTCGTTTGACAGTGGGAGAAACTATTGGTTAGCAACGTAAGAACCACAGGAATCACACGGACCATCTGGGTTGACAGCACAACGAATAATTTCTGAGTGGGCATTATACTTACAATTGGCATCCCCCACTACCCAACGTCCATTTATAAAACTTTTTTCCGATGGTCTTTTAGCCGTTTGAACGTAGATGGCAATCCTATGTAACCTGTAGCGTCCAGTTCGGAACTGATACCTGTGATGGCGTTCTAAAACGGCATAGGTTTTCCCTTCAAAATCTAAATAATTTCCTGGTTGAGGAGCCCAATCAAATTGTAACTTACCAAGATACCGCTGTGGACTGGTCAAAATTATTTCAGTTGCTAAAGAGTCTGGATGCATAATTTGGTCGATGTTTAGTTACCCCTATCTATGGCGTTATGGCTAAAGCTATAATATATATTGAGCTTTAAGTAATTGATGCAAGGCTTTACAATTCTTTAAAATTTCTTCGAGTTATGGAGGGAAGGCAAATTCCATACCAGTCAGTCCTTTTGTTGATTAAACCTCCATGGACGGGTTCTGGGAAAATCATTTTGTTGGGGGAGTTATTAAATTGTTTAAAGTTATGTAGCCTTTTACTTACAGCTTAGCCTGGACTGGGGTAAACTATGCCTTGATATTATTCCTTCTCCAGAGAAGAACACCACCAAAGGAGTAGTTTTTTCAATGTCTCATACCGTAAAAATCTACGATACCTGCATCGGTTGCACTCAATGTGTACGCGCTTGCCCCACTGACGTTCTAGAAATGGTTCCTTGGGACGGATGTAAAGCCGCTCAAGTTGCTTCTTCACCCCGTATTCAAGACTGCGTAGGTTGCAAGCGCTGTGAAACAGCTTGCCCAACTGACTTTTTGAGCATTCGGGTTTACCTTGGGGCTGAAACAACTCGCAGCATGGGTCTAGCATATTAATCTACGCTGACCTATACCTGGGCAAAAAGTAGCAAGAACTGAGCTGGGGAAGAAATCTATAATTTAACTTGATTCTTCTTGGCTCAGCTCTGCTCCTGCAATACAAATCGCAATATAAAGTAGAAAGTTATGGCAATTAAAAAAGGAAATATGGTTCGTGCCCTGCGCGAAAAGTTAGAAAATAGTCTGGAAGCTAAAGCTAGTGATGGGCGCTTTCCTTCCTATTTATTTGAAAGTTCCGGGGAAGTGGTGGATATTAAGGGAGATTACGCTTTGGTAAAGTTTGGTAAAGTGCCTACACCAAATATTTGGTTGAAACTGGACCAGTTAACTATACAACAAGACGCAGCTCCTTAATCTTAGGTCAGTTGTAGGAGGGTAAAAGTATAATTTAACCCCCTGCAATATGTCCAACACTAATCCCTACCTTACTTCCTGCAAGCTCTCAACTTGCTTAGTGAACATTTCCGTAAACAAACTCATAACGCTCCGTTCCTCACGCACTTTGATATTGGCAGTAATGGCCATACCAGACTGCAAAGGAATACTCCTACCTTGAGATTCTATAGCTTGTTTATCTAAACTAACCCGCGCTGGAAAGCGATAAAACTGATGGGTCTGGTCAGGAGGTAAAGCATCTGAACCGATATTAGTTACCTTACCTTTGATATCGCCAAACTCACTAAAGGGGAACGAGTCAATTCTCACATCCACCTTCATTCCCTCCTTCACAAATCCAATATCCTTGTTGGTGATAAATACCTCCGCTATATATTTATCATTGGGGACAATCTGTAATAGCTTTTGGGTGGGATTGGCGACAAAACCGGGGTTTTTTGCTTGCATGTCAAATATTATCCCTGATACGGGCGCACGCAGTTCTTGATATTTAACGTTTAATTTGGTTTGGGAAATTTTGCTACTAATATCCGCCAACTTCTGCTCATTGTCTAAAATTATTCTCATAAACTGGCTGTCTATTTCCGCAATGCGCTTCTTGTTAGTAGCAATTTCTTCCAAGACATTTTTGTCAGTCACTGCTATGGTATTGGTTACCTCTTGTTCTGCTCTTTGAATATCGAAGCCCAGGCGTTTTTCTTCTTCTTCTAACTGGGCTATTTCCGCTTTTAAATTTTGTACTTGTTGTTGCTGATTGAGATATTGTAGTTGAGAAATTCCCCCTTCTTTGGCCAGGACTTCTACCCTGTCTAAGATTCCTTGTTGAATGGAAAGACTGTTTTGTGTATCCTTTCTCTTAACTATTGTTTGAGACAGTTGCTTTCTAATTTTTTCCACCTCAAATTTAGCTGCATTAGAGCGAGATTCCAGCTCTTTTTTAGCTACAATTAGTCTTTTTTGTTCATCAATTCCAACTCCTGTTTCTGGTCTGGAATTTCCCAATTGTGAACGTAACAGTTGGTTTTCTTCCACCAAAGAAATGCGACTTTTTAACAAAAATGCCGACTCTGCTGGTAGACTACCACCCAGAAAATTCAGTTCTGAGCTAATAGCACCGCTTGCATTCATCAAACGACGATAGATGTCATTTTCCTTGATTAAAGCAGCACGAACTTTATTGAGGGCGCCCAGCTCAGCTAGGGTAGCAACGGATTCAAATGTTAATAATAGATCCCCTGGTTTCACCTCTTGTCCATCTTTGACATGAACAGACTTCACCACCCCACTAATGGGTGCTTGTACATCTTTTACCGTACCCTCTGGTTTTAATTGTCCTGTAGCGGGAACTACTTGTTCAATTTTTGCATAATAAGCCCAACCCACTCCAAAACAGGCCACAAGCATCAAAGTAATCATGATTGTGCGTGACCAGATGGGTGATTGTCGTAAAACTATGGATTGTTCAAAGCTGTCTTGATAAGCATGACTTAAATTCCCTGCTTTGGCTTTTGATGGGGTTTGAAGCACTCCTATACTAGCTGGTTTGCCATTACCATTAGTTGGATGATCATTAAATTGACTCATAAGGTTCCTTGGGTTGGTTCGGTGCATAATTAGAGGTTGACTTCCTGTTGCTGGTAAAGGTAGGAATAGTGTCCTTTAGCAGTCATTAGTTCCTGATGACTACCCTGCTCCACTACTCTACCCCCATCCATAACTACAATCGTATCTGAATTACTGACGGTATTGAGACGATGGGTAATGAAGAAAACTGTCTTGCCACGAAATGCCTTGGCTAAATTTAAACATATTTGCCTTTCTGTGGGATAGTCTAGGGCACTTGTGGCTTCGTCTAAAACTAATATTTTAGGTTTTTGCAGTATGGAACGAGCAATGGCAATTCTTTGTCTTTGTCCTCCAGACAGGTTCGACCCTTTTTCCCCAACTTTGGTGTTATAACCATTGGACAGACCCATGATAAATTCATGAGCAACTGCTATTTGAGCTGCTTCGACCACTTCCTCTGTGGTAGCGTCAGGATTGGTTAGGGCTATATTATCGAATACTGTTCCATCAAATAACAGGGGATCTTGGGGAACCACGCCGATTTGTCTTCTGACGGAATAAAGCTCAACCTTGTTGACATCGTAACCATCAATAAAAATTCTCCCAGACTCAATGTTATAAAGTCTGAGGAGTAATTTCATCATGGTGCTTTTTCCTGAGCCACTTTGTCCCACAATCCCCACAAATGTGCCCGCTGGAAAATCTAAACTGACGTTATTTAGTTGCAGGGGTCCGTTAGTCGCAAAGCGGAAGCAAACATTTTCATATTTGACCGCACCAACAACACTAGGTAGGGGAATATTATCTTTGTCTACTTCTGCTTCCTGAGGTGTGTCCACAATATCGCTCAATCTCTCTAGGGACAAACCGGTTTCTTGGAAGTTTTGCCAGATTTGCGCTAGTCTTAGTATGGGACTGGTAACATAACTAGAAATAATTCTAAAGGCAATTAATTCCCCTAGGGTTAATTCCCCTTTTAAAACTAAATAAGCTCCTACCCACAGCACTAACAAGCTACTTAGTTTATTGAGAAACTGACTGGTGGAATTGGCTAATGTTGATGTAATAACTGTTTTAAAACCTGCGGAAACAAACTTGGCATAACGCTCTTGCCAAGAAAAGCGCGATCGCAGTTCAATATTTTGAGCCTTTACCGTTTGAATACCAGACATTACCTCCACTAAATAGGACTGGGTAGTGGCATTGCGTTCTGCTTTGGTGCGCAATTGTCGGCTAACGGTAGGAGCAGCAATTAATGTAATTACGACAAAGAGGGGAATAGTTCCCAGTCCCACCAAGGTTAGTTCCCAACTATAAAACAGCATAACGACGATATAAACCACCGAAAATACTGCGTCTAGTCCCACTGTCAAAGCTGTTCCTGTGAGGAACTGGCGAATATTTTCCAACTCATTCACTCGAGTAGCTAATTCCCCCACGGGTCTGCGTTCAAAATAACGCAGTGGTAGTCTGAGTAAATGGTCAATAATTTGTGAACCTAAACCCATATCAATTCGGTTAGTGGTATCCACAAATAAATAGGTTCGTAAGGTAGTTAATATGGCTTCAAACACACCAACGGCTAATAGTAATACCCCCAAAACATTCAGGGTACTAATACTATTTTGTACTATGACTTTATCGATAATTAACTGAATAACTAGTGGATTTGCTAATGCGGCCAGTTGTACAAAAAATGAAGCAATAAAGACTTCTATTAAAACCCTGCGGTAACGTGACAAGTAGGGGAGAAACCAACGTAATCCAAACCGTTCTTGAGGAGTTTCGGAGGTGGGACTAATCTGGAGAACTTTGATTTGAGGTTGCAGATTAGTATCATCAGTTGGTATTTGCTGTAGGAGTTTACTGGGTTTATAGTTGATTATTCCCTGGGATGGAATAGCTACAACTATTCTACTTTCATCTGCTTCATAAACCACAGCGTAACCATCCTGGTGTTGGATAATAGCTGGTGTCTGAATCTCCGTAATGTTAGTCGCATAAATGTCTACTAACTGGGATTTTAACCCAACGACTTCCCCCACATAGGCGCAGAGTTGAAAAGATACATTACCTTGGCGTTTAAGGTTATCACTTAAAATCCTACGAACTACCTCCTTACGCAGGGGAACCTGGAAATGTTTCGCCAGCATCTGAAAGCAAGCCAAGGTAGAATCTAGTTCATCCCGCCCCCCAAAAAAAGGATATTTCGGTTGTTTTTTTCTGGATTTTGCTTTTTTATTTTCCTGGGGAGAAAATTCTGCCTTTGTGGCAAAGGGAATATCTATAACATCTTTAGTTTCCCATGGATCTTCTATCTTTTCTAGTTCCCTATTCTCTTGTTGTTCCAACAACAATAACACTTGAGAACTAATACCTAGTAACCGAGCTGGACTTTTTCCTGTAACCTGTAAAACCTCTCGATTGTTGCTTGATAGTATCTGAGAATTCACAGGGAAATTTGTAATCTGACCACTACTCACAAACCAGGTTCTATCACTTTCTAGTTGCTCTAATGGAGTTTTTCCTGGTGGTAGATATTGGATTTTAGACTCTGGTAAAATATCTCTGGTTATATCCTTCAAATTCAGATTTCCATAGGCTTTTTGAGCTACATGATGGCTAATCACATCAAAAACCTCTATGATGTGATCTTCTTCTTGACGCTCCTTAGCAAAATCAGAGTTTTGAGAAAATACCGATAGATAATCTACGGGGTTCCAGGTTAAACATATTACCTCTGTTGAGGCGATCGCCGTTTCACACGCTATCTGTCGCAGGTAACTAATTTCGCCAATTACTGCTCCTGGTTCCAACATTTTGAGGGTAATTGGTAATTGGCTTTGGGGATGATATCCCAGGAGTCTCACCTTACCCTGGTAAACAATTACTATCCGTTCCGGTAGTTGTTCCTTACCGATAATTTTTTGACCCAACCGATAACGGAGGGCCTGTTGTTTTGACAATAAATGGTTAATTTCCGTTGAGGATAATTTTTCAAACCCCGGAATTTTTTGCAGAAATTCCGAAAACTCCTGACTGCTGTAGTTCATACTGATTAAGTGTAATTAAGTGCAGGGTTAGTCATTTAATTAATTTTCTGACTCTTTAATTTGCCAGTTTTGGGGTGAAACTTGTGCTTGTAACCAGGACTGAAACCGCTCATTGAGCAACCTTTGGCGCATCCCATTATCTAACTGGGCGGGCAATAATTTTTCTAGCCGCACTATCACTATCCAATCTCCTATGGGGGTTGGTAGTGATAGCTGCTGGGGTTGACTTGTGGATAAAATTCTCACCAATAGTGGATGAAGAGACTGTAATTCCACTGGACCGACTAATCCGCCAGTTTGAGCTTCCGGTCCTTGAGAGTATTCCTGGGCAAGTTGGTTAAACGACTGCTCCCCTTCTTGAATACGAAAATATATTTCTTGGGCAATACCAATATCAGCAGTGGTAATTAGGGAGTATATAACCCTATCTAATTGGGGTTTACGTTGGTAAAAGTACGAGTCTATCTCTTTTGCCCAAGTCACCTCCTTAAACTTTTCCAGTTTTAGTTGACGAGTTGCCATACTTTGTAACTGTTCTTGACTTATTCCCTGTTCTTTTTGTCCCTGATATTGTTGATTTAACTTTTCATAAGCCAATTGCTCCTCCTCCGGTGTAGAAGAAATCTGGGCGATCGCCTGTTCTATAATCACCTCTTTAAGCAGTGGTGGTATTAATTGGTACTTATTCAATAATTTTAGTACTTCTGGGGCAGTCAGTGTATGATAACTTTCCTGTCCAGAGACGTTGCCAAATTGCAGAACTGGATTCATATCATTAATATCAGCATATTTACTTATGGTCGCAAAAATCAGCCCAAACTTTTTACCGCAAATTTATCTAAGTGTTAAGTTTATTGTCAGTTTATTGCATGATTTTCTCTCCAAATTATGTGCAGCCAAGTAGGTTTAGCGGACAAAAAACATATAGTCTGTCAATTTTAAGTAACAGACACACCAGTGTTTACAAAGCACTTCATCAACCTATCACAACTTAGGCAAATTGTCAGCTAGATTTGGCATTTTGGCAGAAAATGGTGCGGCTAATCTTAAATAACTTCGTTTTCAACCGGGATAAAGACAAAAGGTATTACCACCACATCTTTTAGCTCCCATAAGTGCCTGATTAGCAGTATTTAATAGTTTTTGAACCGTAGAGCTAGACTTAGGTAATGTACCAGCAATACCAAGGCTAAGTGAGATTTCTACCGTACCAACCACAGTTTGATGAAGATCATGGGCAAGACGAACGGTAGCATCCAAAGACATGTTCGGCAATAGAACACCAAAGCTCCCCTGGTTATAGTAAGTAAAGCAACTAGGTGGGTAAATGTATTTACGTATAACTAGAGCAATCTGACGCAGATTAGAGCTATTTTTTGTTGTCCCTTGATTTATATGATTCACATCAAAGTTATCAATAGCACAAAAAATCAAACTTAATGGCAGACCATCAGAACTTAGCATTTGCCATTCTCGATTAAGAACAGCAAGGAAATCCTGGGGGTGAACCATATAGGGAACATCAGAAAAAATGCTGAAATCGTGATCTGCTTTTCCTCTTTCTTGGGTGACCTCCCACTCTAAAGCATGGATGAGGGAATCAATTACCTGAATATCTACATTAGTCAAAGATTCCTTCACCAGAATATTCTCCATTTTAGCCGCTAATTGGGAACATTGGGGGTAGCCGAAAGTACCTAAGCTACCGGACAAACTGTGGGTCATTCTCATCAGATATTGCTGTTGTTGACCATTAGTTATTTCTGTTTCCAATTTAACAAGTTCCGCTCTTATGTTCCCAATTTTATTGGATAAGGATATTTCAAATTCTGCCTTAACTTGTTCAATTAAATCCAGCCCTTCACCTATACTAGAATCTGTTATTGGTAAGCTTGTTTGGGTTGGTATAGTTTCTACCCGTTCTAATTCCCTTTTGCTTGTAAGACGATAGCCCAGTCCATGAACAGTTTCAATCACTTCCTCCTGCATCCCAGCTTTTTTAAGTTTCCCTCGCAGATCCTTAACCAAATTAGTCACTGCACCATCTGTAGGAGAATCATCTATTGACCATAATTTGTCTATGATCTGACCTCGGGTAAAGATTTTTTGTGGGTAGCGCAAAAATAATTCTAAAAGCTGAAATTCCCTACGACTAAGGTTAATACTTAATTCATCATACTTTACTTCTATTAGCTCAGGATTAATTGAAAGCCTGTTATATGTTAATGTATTAAAACTAGATTTATGACCTATTCTTCTAGAGCAAGCCCTAATTCGTGCTAGCAATTCATGGATAGAATATGGTTTAATCAAATAGTCATCCGCTCCAGCATCTAGTCCGATAATAATATCTTCTTGTGTAGTTTTTGAGGTTACCATAATAATTTGACCTTGATAACCCTTATGGCGCAGCGTGTGACACAAACTTAGCCCATCTAATTTAGGCATAAGTATATCCAGTAGAATCAGGTCATAATTGAACTGATATCCCATTTCTAGACCCATTTCACCATCAGTAGCCATATCCACCACATAGCGATGGGCAACCAGTGAGGTTTTAACAAGTTGACATAGGGATGTATCATCATCTACGATTAGTAGCTTCATAATCAAGATTAATAATTGAATTAAACAAGACTTTTTGTTGGTTATATAGATCCGCCTATCATCCCTATGGTGATTTTACTTTACAGAAGGGCTCCCATTTTTAGTAATGGTTAATCAAAGTCAGTAATTGATCCCCAAATTATCCTAAATTTGCATCAATTTAATGCAACTAGCGTTTTAGTCCGTGTTAGTGCAAGTGTTTCAACTTCACCCGCTTACTGGAAAAGTGGGTGAGTGGAATTAAATATAAGATCAACGTAGGTTGAGTTTAATATGAAACCCAACACCACAGGTTACGCTACCGCTAGCCCATCCTACAAATAATTGTACCTCCCTACTTAGGTTTGATTCAACACTACTCCTGGATTAGTTTTTCAGGCTACCATAGAGAGGTTCAAGATACAAGGAAGCTGATTCATTCCGTGACCAATTTTTCGGATTATCTCTATGAATGCAACATACTAAGATACAATGAGAATAAACAAGATTTTCGGAAAAATTCCTCTAAAAATATTACTGAGTATATTTTACTTAATACCAATTATCACTAGTGTGGCAGTGGTCAGCTATGTATCCTATCGTACTGGAGAAGAATTAGTAAATGAGTTGACTAACGAGTTGATGACATCCACAACAGAACGGGTTAGAGATCATCTCAATAAGTATCTACAAACACCCCAAAGAATAGTAGCTATAAATCGTCAGGGAATAGAAAACTCCTATCTGATCCCGGAAAACTGGGAAGCATTGAGATTATACTTTTTCAGTCAACTTAAAGTATATAAAACCCCAGCAGCTATTTATTTCGGTGGTGCTAATGGTACATATATAGTTTCCGCTCAAGACGAAATGGGAATAATTTCACCCAAAAATTCTTACTTGGGGGGTGGTACGCACCCATCCCATCTTGGTCAACGACGGGTTTATATTGTGAATGAACAGGGAAAATATGTCAAAATTATCCCTGGACAAACTAAACCCTTTACACCCATTAATCTTCCGTGGTTTAAAACTGCTCTAAATCAAAATAAACAAACATGGACACCAATATATCCCTATCTTTATATTCCCACAGCTATCATTTCCGCTTTTAGTCCTGTTTATCGTAATAATAAATTTATTGGGGTTGTAGGTTGTGATTTAGCTCTCACTCACGTTAGTTTACACTTGCAAAAATTACAGTTTTCACCATCAGGAAAGTTATTCATTATAGAAAGGTCAGGAGACATAATAGCTACTTCCACCGATGAAAAACCTTTTATAAAAATTGTTAAAGATAACAACACAGATAGAAATGTAAAATTAACACGGTTATCTGCCACAAAAAGTAGTAACCCAATAATCTCTAAAACAGCAAAAGTATTATTTCAGCGTTGGGGAGACTTGCATAAAATTCGGGAAGCGACCAGTTTTAAGTTTAATGGTAGTAATAACCAAAGGTATTTTTCCCATATTTACCCCTATCAGGATGAATATGGGTTGGATTGGTTAATCGTAGCTGTTTTGCCAGAATCTGATTTTCTGGATAAGATTCATACTAACTTCCATAGAACCTCTATTTTTTTAGCAATTACACTATTTATATTTGCAGGATTAAGCATGGTCTTAACCCATTGGATAATACAACCGATTAAGGATTTGAATACTGCTGCTAAAAAACTAAGGAAAGATAGGTTTGATAGTTTAGATTTAGACTTGGATTTAAAGTTAAAATCAATCCTAAATCGGCGTGATGAAGTAGGTCAGCTAGGTGAATCTTTTCAAGCTATGGCTGGGGAGTTGGCACTATCATTTATACAAGTTAAAACTGCTTTGCAGGAATCCCAAGATAAGTTTACTAAAATATTTCGCAGCTCCCCTGACCCAATTTTTATTACCGATAGGGTGCAGAATATATTCTTAGATGTCAATCCCAGCTTCTTACATTTAACTGGTTATTCAGAACTGGAAGTAATTAATCATGGTGTTGAAGGTTTATGTCTACCATGTGATTCACAAAAGTTGTTGTTGGTCAGAAAAAAACTAGAGAATCAAGGACACATCCACAATTTAGAATTTGATTGGCTGACAAAATCTGGGGAAGTAAAAACCTCTTTGGTATCTTCCGAAAGGATTTTAATTAATGGTAGAGATTGCGTGATTTCCGTTTGTAAAGATATTACTGATCGCAAAAAAGCTGAGGAAAATTTAAGACAAAGTGAAGAAAGATTTCGCACTGCTTTTGAAAATGCTGGTAGTGGTATGGCTTTAGTCTCACTAAATGGATATTTCATCAGGGTGAATAGATCACTATGTCAAATTTTGGGTTATGATTCTCCAGATTTACTCACTAAAAAGGTGACAGAAATTATTGCAGGTGAGGAGTTATCCAAAGATTTTGATTTGGCATACCAGTTTCTCTCCGGTCAAATAACTAACTATCAAGTGGAAAAATCCTGTTTACATAAATCAGGAAAAATTATTTGGGTGTTGCTGAATGTTTCATTATTATGTGATATTAACGGGAACCCCCTGCATTTTATTTGGCAGATTCAGGATATTAGTGAACGACACGAAGTTGAGCAACTAAAAAATGAATTTGTCTCTGTAGTTAGCCATGAAGTACGCACACCTTTAACAGCTATTAAAGGTGCTTTGGAGATTTTAGCAACAGGAATTTTAGTTGATGAACCACAGGAAGCAGAACAGATGTTAAAAATCGCTGTTAGTAATAGTGAAAGACTGTTACGTCTTGTC
>Ga0172372_10000595_pt1 | contig 55523 bp, 42 predicted proteins | sample LakKiv5m_2_FD_114544 | JGI IMG/M metagenome (GOLD analysis project Ga0172372, IMG submission 114544) | Freshwater microbial communities from Kabuno Bay, South-Kivu, Congo - kab_092012_9.5m | ecosystem: Environmental > Aquatic > Freshwater > Lake | place: Democratic Republic of the Congo...
GCGCGCTCGACGCGCGATTCGCGAGGAAGGAGCGTGTCGAGACACGCGACTGACGAGCGGCGGCGACCCCGGCCCGGGGGGGCGAGCATGCGACGGGAGGGTTTTGCAGCATCCTGCTAGAACCGCACGTACTCGTACTCGAACGCCTGGCCGTTGATGCCCTTGCGCGGGGCGGCGATCCAGTTGGCGACCTTGCCGTGCTCGTGCACCGGCTTCATCAGGCCGGCCACGTAGGCGCGGTCCTCTTCGGTGGGGAGCCACTCGCCCACGCGCCGGGCGTACTCGGCGTGGGAGATGAGGTTGCCGGCCGGATCGAACTCGTGCTCGGCGTACACGCCCTGGCGGCGGAAGAAGCGCGAGCTGGGCAGGCTGATGCGGAACTGCGAGCCTTCCTCCTCGAGCGCTGCGTTCCAGCGCTTGGCGACCCGCTCGCAGTCCTTGATGTAGGCCTGGCGCAGCACCTCGTTCATGGCGTTGCGGAGCGGCACCTCCTCCTCGGTGAGCGAGCCGTTCTTGACCATGGGGAGGTGGTAGCTCTGGCCGAGCGCGCTGTGCTCGGTGAAGTCCTTCGCCTCGTTCCAACGGCCCTTCAGCCCCGCCGCGAAGAAGTCCGCCGCGTTGGACGAGAGCTCGGAGCCGAACAGGTCGATGGAGTAGCAGAACCAGTAGTTGATCCACTTCTGGACCGTGGGCACGTCGATCCCACCCTGCGCCCGGGCGTCGCCGTTCCGGTCCAGCTTCTCGAGCTGGGCGGCCCGGCGCAGCACGCGCTCCACGCCGAGCTCGCCGACCGAGAGGTGATGCGCCTCTTCGGTGAGCATGAACTTGCAGGTACGGGAGAGCGGGTCGAAGCCCGACTCGGCCAGGGCGCCGAGCTGGTACTTGCCGTCCCGGTCGGTGAACATGGTGAAGCAGAAGAAGGTGAGCCAGTCCGGGCAGGGCTGGTTGAACGCGTCGAGGATGCGGGGCTTGTCCGCGTCGCCCGAGCGGCGGGCGAGGAGGTCGTCGGCCTCGTCGCGGCCGTCCTTCCCGAAGTAGGCGTGGAGCAGGTACACCATCGCCCAGAGGTGGCGGCCCTCCTCCACGTTCACCTGGAACAGGTTGCGCATGTCCATGAGCGAGGGGGCGGTGGCGCCCAGCCACCGCTGCTGCTCGACCGAGGCGGGCTCGGTGTCGGCCTGGGTGACGATGATGCGGCGGAGGATGTTGCGGTACTCGCCCGGCACTTCCTGCCAGACGGCCTCACCCGCGTGGTCCCCGCCGGGGATGCGGCGGTCCGGCTCGGGGTCGGTGAGGAAGATGCCCCAGCGGTAGTCGGGCATCTTCACGTGTCCGAAGTGGGCCCAGCCCCCCGGCTCGGTGGAGATGGCGGTGCGGAGGTACACGTCGGCGCCCTGCCAACCCACCGGACCCACGGACTTCCACCAGTCCAGGTAGGCGGGCTGCCACTTCTCGAGCGCGCGCTGGAGCCGCTTGTCGGAGGACAGGTTGACGTTGTTGGGGATGAGCTCGTCGTAGTTGATGCCAGACATCAGGTCCTCCGGTAGTCGAAGATGGGACGCTCGGGGGCCCCGAACATCTTGAGGGCGCCGCGCTCGCCCACCGCGTTGGGGCGCTGGAAGATCCAGTTCTGCCAGGCGGTGAGGCGGCCGTAGATCTTGGTGTCCGCCGACTCGGAGCCGCCGAACCGGAGGTTCTGCTCCATGCCGGTGAGCGCGTCGGGAGAGAGCGAGGCGCGCTCCTCCACCGCGATGCGCACCTCGTCGTCCCAGTCGATCTCGTCGGGGGCGGAGGTGACGAGCTCGAGCTCGTCCACCGCGGAGGCGTCGAGCGGCTCCCCCTGCCCGAGCACGTCCGCCACCCGCGCGGCGTCGGCGGGGAAGCGGGCGCACAGCCGCGTCTGGCCGGAGGCCATGGGGAAGCGGCCGGCGCTCACCGCGGTGACGGTGACGGCGTTCTTGCCCGCGTCGTCCATGAGCATGAAGGAGCGGTCCGCGCCGAGCACCAGCTCGAACAGGCTGCCGGCGAAGCAGTTCCCGGGCTCGACCACCGCGAAGAGCGACTTCGCCATGTTGTCGTAGCGGCGCAGCACGCGCGCCTGGAACAGCCGCACCTCGCGGTTGAACCAGGTGTCCGCGTCGAGCGCGGCGTCGTGGGCGAGGACCGCGGCCGGATCGCCCTCGGTGCGGACCAGCACCAGGCCGATGTCGAGGTAGTTGACTCGGAGGCGGAGCAGCGCGTCGTCGAGCTCGCGCCAGGCGCGGAGCGCCCAGGTGTTCGCGTCGCGGGAAGGGGCGGCGTCGGGGCCGCGCATGGTGAGCCGGGCCACGCGCGCGTCGCGGTCGAGGTCCACGGTGACGTAACGGTAGGCCATCTGCGCGTCGGTGACGGTGCGCTCGAGGTCGGGGAGGAGGACCGGGGTCTCGTTCCGGGGGCCGGCCTTGGCGGCGAGCGCCTCGGCGCGCTGCTTGATGCCGTCCGCCCACTTGGAGCGGGTGAAGGCGCCGTCCACGAAGCGGTGCTTCACGGCGTCGCGGGCCTTGAAGCCCTCGGCCTTGGTGCAGAACACGTCCGCCATGTCGCGCCGGACCTTCCGCTTGTCGGTGAGCCGGGTGAGGCCGCCGGTACCGGGGAGCACGCCGAGGAGCGGGACCTCCGGGAGGGAGACGGCGGAGTTGCCGTCGTCGATGAGGTAGATCTCCTCGCAGGCCATGGCCAGCTCGTACCCGCCGCCGGAGGCGGTCCCGTTGAGCGCGGCGATCCAGGTCTGCCCGGAGCCGGACGCGGCGTCCTCGATGGAGCCGCGGGTCTCGTTGGTGAACTTGCAGAAGTTCACCTTGAACGCGTGGGACGCGCTGGCGAGCATGCGGATGTTGGCGCCCGCGCAGAAGATGCGGTCGTACCCGCCGGTGAGCACCACCACCCGCACCTCGGGGTGCTCGAAGCGGAGGCGCTGCACCACGTCGGCCAGCTCCACGTCCACCGCGAAGTCGTAGCTGTTGAGCTTGAGCTCGTAGGCGCCGTCCCACATGGGGCGGTGCTCCTGCACCTTCATGGCCAGCGTCGCGATCGCGCCGTCCACCCGCAGGTCCCAGTGGACGTAGCGGGACGGGTGGGTGTCGAAGTTGACGGGGGGGTGGATCGCGTCGGCCATGGGGCGAGGGCTCCGAAGGATGCCCATGCACTATACTACCTGTCTATCGGTTGTCCAGCGGACAGCGATGCATTATAGTGCGGAAATGGATCTCCTCCTCACCCTCGGTGCGCGCGTGCGGGGGATCCGCGGCGAGCTCGGCTGGACGCAGGTCGAGCTGGCCCGCCGCGCCGGGCTCTCCCCCCGCTTCCTGGTGGAGCTGGAGAAGGGGGAGGGCAACATCAGCCTGGTGCGGCTCGCCGAGGTGGCGACCGCGCTCGGCGTGTCCCTGGCCACGCTGGTGGGAGGGCTCGGGCCGGTGCCCGACGAGGCGGACACGCTCGCCGCGCTCGACCCCGAGCGCCGTCGGCGGGCGGCCCGGGCGGCGCGCTCGGCCGAGAAGATCGCGCTCGTCGGGCTACGCGGCGCGGGCAAGTCCACCGTCGGAGCCCGGCTCGCGCACGTGCTCGGGGCGAGCTTCCGGGAGGTGGACGCCGAGGTGGAGGCGCTCGCCGGGATGCGGCTCGGGGAGATCTTCGAGTACCACGGCGCGGCCCGGTACCGGGAGCTGGAGCGGGACGGGCTGGCCCGGCTCCTGGATCGCCCCGAGCACCTCGTGCTCGCGACCGGCGGCTCGGTGGTGACGGCTCCGGATGCCTGGGCGGACCTGCGGCGCTCGGCCCATACCGTGTGGCTCCGCGCCTCCCCCGCGCTCCACCTCGCCCGGGTGGAGGCCCAGGGCGACGTGCGCCCGATGCGGGGTCGGGCCGACGCGTTGGCCGAGCTGGAGGCCATCCTGGCGGCGCGGGTGCCGCTCTACGCGCAGGCCGAGCACGTCGTGGACACCGACGGGTTGGGCGTGGACGGCGTGGTGGCGGCGGTACGGGAGAAGGTGGGCGCTTAGCCCCCGCCGCGGGTCCGCCCCGAGGCCCGGCTCACCGGCGCGGCTCGATCATCTTCGCGAAGCGGTCCGCGCCTTCGCCTTCGTTGAACATGCACTCCACGGTGACCGCCGCGCCCACGGCGCGGACCCGGTCCGGCAGGAGCTCCACCGAGGTGAGCTCGGCCAGCGGAACCCGGGTGAGCTTCCCGGCGTCGAGCCGGATGAGCGTGTCCTGGTGGATGGCGCAGGCCCGATCGCCCATCACCGTCTCGGGGTGGAAGGCGTCCGGCACCTCGCCCTCGGCCAGGACCCCCGCCGCCCGCAAGGGTCCGAGCAACGCCGGCTCGACGTTGCCCCCGTAGGTGAGGTTGAACGGCGACGCGTTCTTGCTCGCGTCGATGATGGTGAGCGTGGAGAGCGCGATGCCCGTGGAGCCGAGCAGGAAGAAGATGAGCAGGATGAGCGCATAGAACCCGAAGCCGCAGCCCGGGATCTGCCGGCGCTGGGCTTCGAGCTCGTGGCGGAGGGACGGGTCGTCGGCCATGGGCGGCGGCTATTGTGGGCCGGGCCGGTCGGCGAGTCGCTCAGGTGGGAACGGCGCCCCAGCCGCCCGGCACCACGAGGAGCGGGCAGGTGAGCCGGTCGAGCAGGCGTTCGATGGTGGAGCCGCGGAGGCCGTCCAGGAAGTTCTGCCGGCCCTCGGTCACCGCGATCACCAGGTCGGCGTTCCAGGTCGCGGCGGCGTCCACGATGCGGCCCACCGCGTCGCCCTCGGCGGACCACCGCCAGGTCACCCAGCTCGGGTCGGGGCGGAACAGGTCCATCTCCGGGTAGGTCCCGCCGACGTGCAGGGTCGCGACCTGGACGTTCTCGGCGGGCAGGGCCCGGACCACGAGGCCGAGGGCGTCGAACGCCGGGCCCGGGTGGGGGCGGTGGTCCACGGGGAGGATGACCCGGCCGAGCCCGCCGGCGCCGGTGGAGCCGTCGACGAAGCGACGGCACTTGCGGGGGAACACGAGCACGGGGACGGCGCCCCGCGTGGCGATGGGCGCGGCCACCGAGGGTTGGATCCACCGATCCAGGCCGGAGCGGCCGTGGCTGGCGACCACGACGAGATCGGCGTGCGAGCTGGCGAGCTCACCCAGGATGGCCTCCGACGCGCGCTCTCCGGTGGAGGTGGTGCGCCGGGCCCGCAGGCCGAGCCGTTCGAGGTCGGCGGCACCGGCACCAGAAGGGAGTCGACCCCAGCGGACCAGGGTCTCCACGACCTTGGGCGCCCAGCGCCAGTCGGCGGCGTCGTTGTGGGGCTCGACGTGGAAGATGTCGAGCTCGGCCTTGAACGCCAGCGCGAGGCTGAGCGCGTGCTCGAAGGCCACGTCGCCGTCGTCGGAGAAGTCGGTGGGGACCAGGATGGAGCGGATGGTGGGCTTGGGCATGTTGACCTCGCGTTTCCCGAGGGTAGTGCACGCCGCGTGCCAGCTTGGAATGCCGGTTTCTGGCCCGCCGCGGTGCGACACGGCCCGGGGGGATGTTGCAAATCGCACAGCTCGGGCGGGCTACGTGAGGGCGATGCCCACCCGCCCCCCGACCGCCCTCACCATCGCCGGCTCCGACCCCGGTGGGGGTGCGGGCATCCAAGCCGACCTGAAGACCTTCCTGGACCACGGCGTGTACGGGATGAGCGTGATCTGCGCGCTGACGGCGCAGAACACCCGGGAGGTGGCCGGGGTGCACGGGGTGCCGGCCCCCTTCGTGGTCCGGCAGCTCGAGGTGCTCTTCGCCGACCTGCCGGTGGACGCGGTGAAGATCGGCATGCTGGGGACAGCGGAGGTCACCCGGGCGGTGGCGGGCTTCCTGCGCGGACGCGCGGTGCCGATCGTGTTGGACCCGGTGATGGTCGCGAAGTCGGGGGACCCGCTCCTCGCCGCCGACGCGGTGGCCGCGCTCCGGGAGGAGCTCGTGCCCCTGGCCACCGTCGTGACCCCCAACCACCCCGAGGCGGCGGTTCTGGGCGCGCTCGGGGGCGTCGCGGTGCTCCGGAAGGATGGTCACGGCACCGGCGAGGAGGTGGTGGACGTCCTGGAGTGGGACGGGCGGCGGACCGAGTTCCGTCACCCGCGCGTGGAGTCCCGGAACACGCACGGAACGGGCTGTACGCTCTCGTCGGCCATCGCGGCCCGGCTGGCCCGTGGCGAGGACCTGCCCGCGGCCTGCGCGGGGGCGATCGCCTACGTCTCAGCCCTCATCGAGGCCAGCCGCGGCGGCCTTGGCGGCGGGCACGGCCCACTGTTCCACGGCCTCGGCGATCGCCGCCGCTGAGTCCGGGAAGCGCTCCACCGTGCCGCGCGGCTGGCACAGGGCCAGGGCCGGGTGGGTCACGTACAGGTAGAGGCGCACGCCCGTGGCGCCGTCGGTCAGGACGAAGTGGGCGGGCTCCCGGCCCTCGGGGACGCCGACGAGGAGCTCGGCCTCGCGGGTGCGCTCGGGGTCGACGCGCAGGTCCCCGCGCGCGTCGAGCGTGAAGATGGCGGGGGGCCCTTCGGCGGCGAGGCGGCGGTCCCACCACGAGGCAAAGCGGGCCCCCTCGGCGTCGAGCGGGGGAGCCCCGCGGTTCGGACCGCCACGCGGGGCCTCGGGGCGCCCTCGCGACGGTCGCGCGGGCTCAGGCATCGGGGGAGAGGCGGATGATGTGCACGACGAAGCCGACCACCAGGGCCACCGAGCCGACGCCGACGAAGAGGGAGAACACCATGCCCGGTGATTCTATCCGCCGCTCGCCGCGGCCGGCACCGGACGCTCCTCGCCCGGTCCGGGGTTTCGGGTTCTGAGGTCGCATGTGGCTCGTCGTCGGTCTTGCCCTCGCGGTGGACGCCGCCCCCTACCAGCAGGTCCTGGACCGCTTCCTCGGCCCCTCCGGCTTCGACTACGCCGGCCTCCGCGCCGCCGCCCCGGGACTCGACGGCTACCTGGCGAGCCTGCGGGAGGCTCCGGCCGCGCCCGCCTCCCGGGCCGAGCGCATGGCGCTCTGGATCAACGCCTACAACGCCCTCACCCTCGACCTGGTCGCCGACGCCTGGCCGCTGGCCTCGATCCGCGACCTGGACGGGGGGAAGGTCTGGGACACCCGGCGGTACCGGGTGGGAGGCCAGGAGCTGACCCTGAACCAGCTCGAGGGCCTGCTGATGGCCGAGGGGGATCCGCGGATCCACGGCGCGGTGAACTGCGCGTCGCGGGGATGTCCGCCGCTCGCCCCCACCGTGTACACCGCCGCCACGCTCGAGCCGCAGCTCGCCGAGGCGGGTCGGCGGCTCGCCGCCACCGCGCGGATCGACGGGGACGTGCTCTACGTCAGCCGGGTGTTCGACTGGTACGGGGGGGACTTCCTCGCCTCGTGGGGGACGGGTCGGGCCGACCTGCCCCGGCTCGTAGGGAAGGAGGAGGCCGTCGCCAACTTCGTGGCGGCCCACGCCCCGGGTCTGGCGCCCGGGGTGCGGGACACGGTCGCCCGGGTGGACTGGCTGCCCTACGACTGGGCGGTGAACGCGGGCCCGTGACGGCCCGCGGGGGCGGGGTCGGCTAACCTGCCTGGGTGACGCTGCTGGTCCTCGCCTGCGCACTCCCGAGCTCCGTGGCGGACGACGCCGACGGGGACGGGTACACGGTCGCCGAGGGTGACTGCGACGACCACGACGACGACGTCTCGCCGGCCGAGGACGAGGTCTGCAACAAGCTCGACGACGACTGCGACGGCACGGTGGACGCCGGCGCGTGCACCACCTACGACCCCGAAGCCGACGAGGTCGTGACCATCGAAGGCGAGGGCCGGCTCGGGGACGCGATGGCGGTGGGCCTCCTGGACGGCGACGCGGTGCCGGACCTCGTCACCACCGCGTCGATCGAGGGTGCCGACGCCGTGTGCATCGCGGGCGGGGCCCGCCTCACACCGGGCGAGACCCGGGGCATCGCGGGCGTGGCGAACTGCTGGGTCGCCGAGGTCCTCCGCGCCGCCCCGGTGGTGGTGAGGGCGGACCGCTACGACGTGGGCCTACCCCCGGGCCAGGGCATCGCGCTCGTGGGCAACGGGGCGTCCATCTGCGCGCTCAACCCCTACTCCCGGGCGCTCTCCATCGATCAGGCCGCCCACGGCTGCGTGGCGGTGGCGGAGCTCCCTGCCGAGTTCCAGACCAACCTCAAGCTCCTGCCCGCGGACGTGGACCGCGGCACCCTCGCCGCCACGGGCAGCGTGTACCTCGCGGTCATCGACCCGGTCGACTACCTGGCCGGGACCCCCGCCAACCCGACCGTGGTCGAGTTCCCCGGCCGGGTCGGGGCGTCCGACGGCGGAGCCGACCTGGACGGGGATGGGGTGAGCGATCTCATCGTCAGCTCGGGCTCTCGGGCCTACCTCGTGCCGGGGGACATCGACGTGACCGGGCCCGTGGAGTTCGTCACCCCGCGCTTCGTGGACGCCGTGGGGGTGGTGAGCGCGGTGGGGGACCTCGGGGACGTGAACGGCGACGGCAGCCCCGAGTGGTACACGATGAGCGGGAGCACCACCGAGGTGTGGTCCGGGGAGACGGCGGTCAGCTCCATCCTCGGCGTCCACGCCGTCTTCGGGGGGGCGGGGGACTTCAACGGCGACGGTCTCGCGGACGTCTGGGCGGGCTACGAGCCCAGCGACGAGGAGACCGGCTTCCGCCTGATCCTCGGCGGTGGCTGGGCCTCCTCGCTCTACGTGTCCGAGGCGTACACCCTGGGCGTCTACGTGACGGCCACGTCGGCGCGCCCGGTGACGCTGGGCGGCGTGGACGTCTTCGGAGACGGGTACGGTGACACCTGGCTCGCAGAGCCGCGCTGGCCCAGCGACGAGGAGCCCGAGGGGCGCCTGATGCTGCTCGGCGGATGGGGGATCTCGCCGAACCCGGAGGATCCGGGGGCGACCACCACCGACATCCCGCTCTGAAAGCGGCCTACTTGGGCTGGACCGCCTGGCGGAGCCCGGCCGGGCACTCGGGGACGGCCGAGACCCGGTAGTAGCCGATCTCGTCGGCCCAGATCTCGCCCTCGTAGGGCCACTCGCGCCAACCCTTGCGGACGCGGTCTTCGCGCTTCACGGTGGTGGCTGCGTCGGGCATCCGGCCCACCGCGGCGGCCTGCTCGTAGAGCAGGGTCTTCATGCGGAGGATGTCCACCGTGAAGAGCTCGCTGCTGGTGAGCATGTCGTTGAGCTCGGCCTCCTGCTCGGTGAGCCGGTCCTTGACCCGGCCGCCCTCTTCGGCCACCAGCGCGTCGCGGCGCTCGGCCACCCAGCCGCGGGCACGTTCGGTGAAGGGGTTGGCCGCGGCGTTCTTCATCCGCGCCAGCTCGTCCTCCGCGCTCTTCACCGCGGCGATCGAGGCGCCGAAGCGCTCCTCGGTGCGGTACTGGCGGAGCAGCATCGGCGGGAGACCGCTCGGGTCGCCCGTCTCGCGGTAGGTGCGCGCTGCGGCGAAGGCCTCGGCCGCGCTCTTGCCCCGGAAGGTGACCAGCGCGTCGTACACCGGCTTGTAGTTCTTCTTGAAGGCCTCGATGGCGTTGTTCGCCTCGGGGAACTTGCACATCATGAACATCGAGTAGATCCGGAGGAGATCCGCCTCCGGGTAGTAGTACTCGGTGAAGAAGGGCGTATCGAGCGAGAGCAGGAGCCCGAGCGAGCCGTTCATGTCGTCGATGCGGAAGTGGGCCCAGGCGCGCTCGAACTGCGCCTGGGGCCAGAACTCGGAGCCCCGGGTGACCGCGGCGTAGGACTGCATCGCCTTGGGGAAGTTGCCCGCGGCGTAGTAGCTCCGGCCCAGGTTGAGCCACAGCATGTCCGTGAAGCGCACGTCCTTGCCGCGAGCGGTCTTCTGCGCGTCCAAGAGCGGGGTGAGGGCGTCCTCGGGGCGCCCCTGCTGGTTCATCGCGATGCCCTCGAGGGAGCGCGCGTCCGGGTACAGGGGGTCTCCCGGCTTCACCATCTTGAGCACGCCGAGCGCGAGGCCGTAGCTGCCGGTGCGCACCGCCTCGCGGGCGGCGAGGAAGGCCATTTGGCCGCGCACGTCCTCGGTCTGGGCGAGGCCGACGTTCTTGGAGAACGGGGCCTCGAGCACGGCGAGGTCGCCGACCTTGCCCGCCACCTCGATGGCCTTGGGCACCCGCTGCCCGATGATCGAGAGGTCCGCGGGGGCGGCGAGGTCGAACCCCTTCCGGTAGGCGAGGAGCGCGCCGTAGTTGAGATCGAGCTGGGCGAGGAGGTCACCGAGCAGGACGTAGGCTTCGCCGTGGAACACGACCTTGGTGGGGTCGTCGATGATGAGGATCAGCGCGTCCGCGGCGCGGGACTTCTGCCCGGCCGCCATGTTGGTGGTGTAGTCGGCGAAGGCCTTGTCGTGGTCTTCGGCCTTCACCCCCTCGGGCACCTCGAGGTTCGAGGGCGGCGGCGGGGCCGGCGGTGGCTTCTTCGCCGCGGCGACCCCCGGCGTCGCCAGCAGGAGGCAGAGGAGGAGGACCCGCTTCACTTCGCGCCCCCGTTGTAGATGCCCACCCCCAGCGTCAGCGCCACGTTCTGCTTGAACGCGGTGGTGTCGGTCTGGGCGCGGTGCTCGATCATCAGGTTGTCCCTGATCTCACCGCGGATGGCGAGGTTCTTCCCCACCCACACGCGCGTGCCCAGGCCCACGGGCACGGTGGGGGCGATGGCGATCTGACCCGCCGGCAGCACCGACTGCTCCAGGGTGACCCCCGCGCCGGCGAGCACGTAGTACTCGTGGTGCAGGATCTTCGAGCCGAAGAGGTTCATCTTCGCGTAGATGGGCGACCACTGGATGTCGGCCTGGGCGTGCGCCAGGTACCGGTAGGCCTCCACGGCGACCCCGTAGGCCGGGCTCTCGAGCGTCTTGTAGCGCGCGGTCTTCAAGCCGTAGCCGCCGCCCACGTGCACCTCGACCCCGACGGTGTCGGAGAAGAACTTCGTGCCGGAGAGGGCGAGCTGCGGGGCGAAGGTGAAGCCGTCGAAGGGCATCGCCCCCAGCGCGGCGCCGAGCTCGAGCTTGTCCTCCTTGGTGTAGAGGACCTTCTGGACCACCTTGATGTCCGAGTTCTTGATGACCCCCACGTCGACGGGATCCACGGCGAGGGCGAGAGAGGCGAGCAGCAGCATCGGGCGTCCTTGGGCGGATCAGAAGCCAGGGGGGAGGTCGCGCGGGTTGCCACCCAGCGGCCGGTAGTAGATCTTCACGTCGGCGTTGTAGTCGGGGATCGCGGCGCCGTGGAAGGCCACGGCGTTCTCCGACGGGTCGTAGCTCCAGCCGTCGCCGTACTCGGCGTCCCCCGTCTCGAGGCTGCCGCTGACGATGAGCGCCGGGGCCATCTCCTCGCCGTTCACGTAGACCACGATGGTGGACACGTCGGGCACCGACTGGAGGGGGAAGTAGGTCAGGAGCGACGAGAGCAGCTCACCGATCTGCTTGAGGTTCTCGCCGAAGTCCGTGTAGGCGCAGAGGTCGTTCTCGTCGGGGGCCTCGATGTCCACGTAGGCGCCGTTGAGCTCGAACACGAGGTTCTGCATCCGCTCGACCGCCCAGGGCTGGGCGCCGCCCGAGTTGCAGCCCAGGTCGCCGTCCCGGTACGCGGGACCGACCACGGCCACCCGGACGGGGTTGGGGAACTCGGCGAAGAGCTCGAGGTAGGGCTCCACCTCGACGTCGCCGGTGGCCAGGCGGTAGCTGCCGTCGCCTTCGTCGGTGATGATCACCACGACCGTCTGGGCGTCCTCGCGCAGCATGCCGGCGTTGGAGCCTTCGTCCCCGGCCACCATCACGGTGGGCTTCATCCCTTCGCCGAGGGGATCCTCGTACTCGAAGCAGGCGTCCGGGGGGGCCTCCGCCGCGCGGCAGACCGCGATCGCCGCGGCCTCGATCTGCATCTCGTTGCCGGAGCCGCAGTGGCCGGTCCACTCGCCGGGGCCGCACAGGCAGTCCAGGTACTCCCGCGTGACCTGCTCGCCCGGTTCCGGGTTCTCGGTGCAGGCGTAGGCGGGGTCGGAGGGGACGTCGTTGGGGTCGATGCACGTGGCGCCGCAGAGCACCGCCCGCTGGAAGGCGATGGCCGGGTTGTCGTCGGTGCGCTGGATGATCGGCGGCTCGCCGACGAGCGTGCCCGCCTCGCCCTCGTCGATCCCGGTGGTCTGCCCACCCTCGGAGTAGACGATGGTGCTCGTGGTGACGGCCAGCTGGTAGTCGATGAGCAGCGTGTCGCCCGACACCTCGCGGATGTAGTTGGCGACCGCGTCCCCCAGGGTGGCGCGCGAGACGTTGGAGGCCTCGGCGCTGGTGAGGGTGGAGATGAACGAGTTGATGTTCAGGGCCAGGTCTTCGGCCACCGGCTGCATCGAGTCCGAGTTGTCGATCACGAACAGGATGTCGGCGTTGTTGTTGAAGTTGGCCTGCTCGAATCCGGTCACCCGGAAGTTCTCGTACTGGTTGCAGCCGACCAGCGCGAGCAGCGGCACCAGTGCGAACACGCGGGGCATGCGGACTCTCCGTTCGGGCGGCATCTTACCGGCGGGGTCGATCCGCCGGCAACCGTTCACATCTTCTTGACCAGGCTGTTGATCGTGTTGAACGTGGTCGTCACCTGGTGCTGGATGCGCATCCCCTTCTTCTGGTGGAACTTCAGCAGGTCCGACCAGATGGTGGTGATCTCGCCGCGCACCTGATCGTACTGGCGCGTGTCGATGAGCTCGCGGAGGTGCGTGACCGCCGGCGGAACCGCGGCGTCGCCGTAGCAGTCCAGGATCCGCATCACCGCCTCCATCAACTGCGGATGGAGCGGGTGCTCCGGGACCTGCTGGCCGTTGGTGTAGGGGGCCGGCTCGTCCTCCTCGATCTCCATCTGGACCGGTGTGGGGACGGGCGCGTTCACGATGGTGTCCGCCTCGGCCACGGGGGCGGCCTCGACCACGGGGGCTGCCTCCGGGGGCGGCTCCGGCGGGGCCGCGGGCGCAGGTTCGACCTCAGGGGCCGGCGGGGGTTCGGCGGCCTTGGACTTGCGGGACGAGGCGGGCGCGGGCGCGGGCGCGGCGGCGCTGGGGGCGGGCGCGGCGGGCGGGGGGAGGTCGCCCCCGAGGCCGCGCTCGGCGAGGAAGGCGGCAGGGTCGCCGAACATCTCCTGGTAGTCCGTGAGCCGGAACCCGCCCTTGATGGCGTTGGGACCGAGCTCGTTCTGGCACTCCACCACGGTCACGCGGCCGGAGGTGCCCGGCTCGACCTGCACCTCGGGGGCGAGGATCGCGTCCACCTGCACCTTGGCGGCCCCGAGGCGGACCGACTGGGCGCCCTGGATGCCGCGCGCGGTGACGGTCGGCCCGCCCAGCTCGATCTCCGTGCCGCGCACGGTGCCGGCGTTGAGCGCCCCGTCCACCCGCACCTTGCCGGCGGCCAGGATGCGGTCGGCACCCGCAGAGCCGCCGATCTGGACGTCGCCTCCGGACTCGAGCAGCGTGGCGACCGCGTTCCCGCCCACCTGGACCGAGCCCGCGCGGAGCGTCTTGACCGACCCGTTCCCGCTCACTCCGACCCGCCCACCGGCGCTGACCGCGTCTGCCTGCAGGTTCCCGTGGATCACCACGTCGCCCGCGGCCTCGAGCACCCCGGCCGTGGCCGACGCGTGGATCTCCACCGAGCCCCCGGTGCTCACCACCCGGGTGAACCCGCGGCCGAAGTCGGTGTGGAGCACGATGTCCCCCTCGTTCACGATCGTGACCCCGTCGTCGCCGATCTGGAAGGTGACGCCGGCGGGAACGACGAAAGCGGGGGGCTTCTCCATGGGGACCTCTGCGGGGGAGGGCAATGCTATCAGGATTCGTCCGGGGGCTCACCAGCGAACTGCCCGAGCATCAGCGCCAGCAGGCCGTCGGGGTTGTCCGCGTGCAGCCAGTGACCGGCCCGGGGGAGGAGGTGCAGGCGCGTCGGGACCTCGGGGGGGAGCGCGGCGAAGCGCGCGAGGGTGCCGGGGTCCCACCGGTCCGAGCGCTCGGCCCGCACCACCTCCACCGCGGGTCGCGCCCGGGGGCGCTCCAGGGTGGGCCAGCCGTCCCAACGGAAGTAGTCGCGGAGGAGCCGCTCCGCCCCGTCGAGGTCGAAGCGCAGGCCCCACCCACCCTCCACCGGGGTGAGGTTGGTGGTCATCCAGAGCGCGATGGGCTGCGGCAACCCGCGCGCGCGCAGCTCGTCCACCACCTGGTCCCGGCGTCCGAGCGGCAGGGGGAGGTCGCGCAGCGCTCGCACCACCCGCACCACCTCGTGGTCCTCCTCGCCCCGGTCGCCGACCCCCGGCGGAGCGTCGAGCACCCACACCTGCGCGAGGCCCTCCGCGTGCCGCTCGGCGGTGGCGAGCGCGACCTTGCCGCCGAAGCTGTGGCCCACGATCACCCGGGGTCGGACCCCGAGCGCCTCGGCGAGGGCCGCCAGATCGTCGGCGCAGGCGGCGATCGTGTCCGGGGGCGGGGCCCCGCGGCTGTCGCCGTGGTGCCGGTGGTCCAGGGTGACGATGGACCAGCCCGGCAGCGCCTGGGCCAGCCGGCGGGCGTAGGTGCGCCAGTTGGCGCGGTTGCCGAGGATGCCGTGGAGCAGGAAGGCCGTCCGGGGCCCCGGCGGCGCGCCGTGGACGTCGTAGGCGGGGAGCCAGCGCATGGGCGTCGCTATCCCGGGTTAGCCGGCGGACCATGTGGATGCTGCTGCTCGCCGCCTGCACCGACCCGGAGGCCGCGCCGGAGAAGGACTCGGAGGGCGTGGACAGCCCGGCCGACAGCCCGCCCACGGAGACGACCCCGACCGACTCGACGGGCACGGGGGACGACACCTCCACGACGACCGAGCCCACCGACTCCACCGTCCCCACCGACCCGACCTGGCGGAGCGCGCTCTACCCCGAGGACTGGACACCGGGAGACGCCGACGGAGACGGCTGGTTCCTGCACGACTTCTCCTACGCCGGCTACCGGGCCTCCGAGGAGGAGCTGCCGGACGTGTCCGGTCCGCTCGTCGATCTCGAGGCCTTCGGAGGGGACCCCACCGGCGCCGCGGACAGCTCCGCCGCCTTCGCCGACGCGCTCGCCGCTCTGCCCACCGGGGGGGTCCTCCACCTCGGCGCTGGTACCTGGCGCTTCGACGCGTCGCTCGAGGTGCGCACCTCCGGGGTGGTGATCCGGGGGGAGGGGTCCGACCGCACCTTCGTGCGGTTCACCGACATCACCGGGCTGGACTACGGCGCCAACCTGGGCTTCCGGGGTTCGCTCGAGTCGGGCGTGGAGCTCCTGCTCGCCGCGGACGCCGCCTCGCCGGACACCCGGCTCCAGTTGGTGGGCACCGAGGGGCTCGCCCCCGGCGACGAGGTCCTGGTGGGGTGGACCATCACCGAGGACTTCGTCGACGAGCACGGCATGACCGGCATCTGGACCGAGTTCAACGGCGAGTGGCGGCCCTTCTTTCGCCGCACCCTCACCGCGGTGGACGCCTCCACGGGCACGGTCGAGGTGGACGTGCCGGTGCGCTACCCCACCCGCACCCGGGACGGCGCCAGCGTGCGCCGGGTGGAGGGGTACCTCACCGAGGTCGGCCTCGAGGATCTCGCGCTCGGGAACGCCCAGGACACCGCGGTGGCCTGGGACAGCACCCAGGTGCACCTCGTGCTCTTCGACGGGGTCAAGGACGGCTGGGTGCGCCGCGTCGCCAGCTGGGCCTCGGACCCCTCGGGCGACTCCGACGGGCGGCACCTCGTGAGCGGCGGGATCAAGGTGGACCAGTCCCGCCGGATCACCATCTCCGAGGTGACCATGGAGAACCCCGAGCACCGCGGGGACGGCGGCAACGGCTACCTCTTCGAGATCTCCCGGAGCAACGAGATCCTCACCGTGGACAGCGTGGCGCGGGAGGGACGCCACAACTTCATCCAGAACTGGGACTTCGGGACGAGCGGCTGTGTCTGGCTGCGGGTGAGCTCCGAGGACGGGAACTGCCGCCTCGCCGACTGGGATCCCATCGGTTGGACCTGCTACAGCGAGTACCACCACTCCCTGGCCATGGCGAACCTCGTCGACGACAGCGACACCGACGACGGCTGGCAGGGGGTGAACCGGCAGACCGAGAGCAGCGGCGCGGGCCACGCCGCCACCCAGTCGGTGTTCTGGAACCTGCGCGGCCCCGGGTACCTGCGCTCGCTCCAGTACGGGGCCGGGTACGTCGTCGGGACGCGCGACCTGGAGCTGCAGACGGACCCGGAGGCCTGGGACTGGAACGACGCGGGCGAGGGGACCGAGCCGGCGGACTGGGTCGAGGGGCAGGACGCCGGGGACACGCTCGATCCGCCCAGCCTGTTCGAGGACCAGCTCGAACGCCGGATGGGAGCGCGGTGACCCGCCTGCGGCGCTGCGAGCTCGCCTCCTGCGAGGGGATGTGCTGCTACGACGGCGCCTACCTCGCCCCCGGGGAGGAGCCTCGGATCCGCCGGCTGCTCCACGTCGAGCGGGCCTGGTTCGGGTTCATCGAGGGCAAGGCGCTGGTGCGCGGGGAGGGGGGGGCGATCAAGACCGCGGTCCGCCCCCACCGGTACCGCCAGGAGCTCCCGCCGCACTGGACCTCCACGCGGTGCGTGTTCGCCCTCCCGGACGCACGTTGCTCGCTGCAGGTGCTCGCCGTGGAACGCGGCCACGCCCCCTGGACCTGGAAGCCCCGCGTCTGCTGGCTCCACCCGCTGCGGGAGAACGCCTCGTCCCTGCTCGCGCCCCCGGCCCGGCCCGAGGAGGACTGGGACCGGGCCGACGGCTACCCCGGGTTCACGACCTCGACCCGGTGCGGCGCCCCCGACCCGGAGGGCACCCCCTGGGAGGAGCTCCTGGCCGACGAGATCGCCTGGTGGTCCGAGGGGCGGAGCGCCGAGGGTGGCGAGAACCCCGGCGCCTGAGCCGGGTCGCGACGCCGAGCCGCGTCAGAGCACCTCGGCGATACGCTGCAGGGTCCGCACGGTGGCGCCCCGATGGCGCCTGCGCGCACGGTCGATCGCCGTGCCGGCCGCGCTCGCGAGGTCCGAGGCGAGGATCGCGTAGCGGAAGGTCTCCCCGCCGGCCTCGATCTCCACGAACCAGGCCGACGTCCCCGGCGACGCCGCGCCGGGCGCGTCGGGCGCCGACGCGTGGGCGGAGATCCCGCGCCGCTGCCGGTAGGTGCGTACGTTCTCGGGCGTGACGCCGGCCATCCGGGCGATGTCCTGGTCGGGCATGGCGCCGAGGAGGTTGGCGTAGGGGTCCAGCGCCGAGCGGCGCCCGCGGAAGGGTCGCGCGCCGGGCGGGGCGATGCGGGCCGGCTGATCGCGGCCCGGGGCTCCGAACTTGTACCCTTCGTACGGGGCGATTCCCAGCCGCTTCCGGAACGCGATGACGACCGCCCGGGACACGCCGGCGCGACTGGCCACGTCCTGGTCGGGGGTCTTCCCGAGGTCGGGCAGGTAGGGTTCGAGTACCGAGTCGGGGACCCTGGCGGGCATGCTTCCTCCCGTGCCCCCTCCACGCCGTGTCCGGCGGGGTCGGGGGAACCAACGCTACGCCCACGGATCGGATCACTCACGTCGGTACTGAAGGGCCTCCGTGCCAGGGGCCGCGGGGCGGCACGGTTCGCGTATACTCCACCTGCGGAGTCGCTCATGCCCCCCTTGCGCCCTACGGCGGCCTTCCTCGTGCTCCTCGCCTCCTGCGGGCAGGACATCGGCATCACCAAGGACGCCCGCTGCGACGGGCAGCTGCAGCCGGCCGAAGACACGGTGGATCAGCCCTTCGACGTGGATCAGGACGGCTTCTTCGACGGCAACAACGCCGACTGCCTGGCCGCCTACGGCATCGACCGGGTGGACTGCGACGACGGCGACCCGGAGGTCAACCCCGGGGCGGCGGAGGTCGCGTGCGACGGGGTGGACAACGACTGCGACGCCGAGACGCTGGACGGTCCGGACGCCGATCTGGACGGGGTCAGCGCCTGCACCGACTGCGACGACGCCAACCCCGCCCGCAGCCCCGCCACCATGGAGGTGGACTGCGACGAGATCGACAACGACTGCAACGACGCCACCCCCGACGGCGCCGACCAGGATCTGGACGGGTTCAGTGAGTGTTCGGACTGCGCGGACGACAACCCCAACGTCTCCCCCGGGCGGGCCGAGCTGGCGTGCAACGGCATCGACGACGACTGCAACGAGGCGACCCCCGACTCGGCGGACGTGGACGGCGACGGCACGCTGAACTGCTCCGACTGCGACGACACCGACAACACCCGCTCGCCCGCCTTCACCGAGGTGTGCGACAACGGAATCGACGACGACTGCGACTCCGAGGTGGACGAAGGCTGCGTCGTGGACCGCACGGGCTCCTGGGACCTGGACCGCACCGTCAGCTATTCCTGCGCGTTCGGGCTCGTCTCCATCAACTTCGACAGCGTGTTCGTGGAAGACGCCTACCCGAGCATCGAGGTGACCTCGACGGGGTCGGGGAGCCAGCCGGGCACGATGACGGGGACCTACAGCTCCGCCGACGACTTCAGCGCCGACCGCACCATCTCCGGCTCCTGCGACGAGGTGTACGAGGTGGTCGGGAGTTTCACCTCGCCCACCACCTTCACCGCCACCTTCACGGCCACCTTCGTGGGCGGACGCAACTGCTACGACTGCTCGGACCAGAGCTGGACGATCAACGGGACCTTCTGAGCTTTCGGAGGGCCGGGCGTAACGCCGCCGGCCGCTCGGACGTGGGAGGGGCGGAGGTGCGTGATGGGATCGTCCCGAGTGATCGTGGTCGGCGCGGGGGTGGGTGGGCTCTCGACCGCCTGCCTGCTCGCCGACGCCGGGCGCGAGGTCGTGGTCCTGGAGCAGGCCGCCGCCCCGGGGGGGCGGGCCCGATCGGTCGTCGAGGCCGGCTTCGTGCTCAACCACGGGCCCCACGCCCTGTACCGGGGCGTGGCCCGGGCCACGCTGCTCCGCCTCGGGCTGGCCCTGCCCGGCGGGCGGGCGCCCGTCGAAGGGTCGCTCCGCCTCGGCGAGGTGCTGCACGCGCTCCCCGGCGGTCCGTGGACCTTCGCCACCACCGGTGCCCTGGGCTCCCGCGGACGGCTGGCGCTGGGGTCGCGGCTCCTCGCCCTCGCGGCGGGGGTCCGGCCTCCGGCATCCCAGTCGGTGGCGGAGTGGTGCGCCGACCTTCCGGACGACGCGGCCGGCGTGCTCCTGGCGCTGGTCCGGGTGGCGACCTACACGCACGCGCCGGAGCGCCAGCGCGCCGACCTCGCCGCCGCGCAGATCGCCGCCTCCCTGGCGGGGGTGGACTACCTGGACGGCGGGTGGCAGTCGATCGTGGACGGGCTGCACGTCGCCGCGGAGGCCCGCGGGGTGCAGGTGCACGCCGGCGTCCAGGTCCAGGCGCGCGAGGCCGACGGGGTGCGGTCGGCGGACGGGCGGCGCTGGGAGGGGGAGGACGTGGTGCTCGCCGTCCCGCCGGCGGCCTGCCGGAGGTTGGGCGTGGCGGTCCCTGAACGAGCGGCGGTCCGGGCGGCCTGCCTGGACCTCGGTCTCGCCACCGAGACCCTCCTCGGGCCAGGCTTCCTCCTGGGCGTGGACCGGCCGGTGTACCTCTCGGTCCACACCCGGGCCGCGCGGCTGGCACGCGCGGGCCAGGTGCTCCACGTCGCGCGCTATCTGGCGCCGGGGGAGGACGGGAAGGACGCGCTGGGCGAGCTGGAGCAGCTCCTGGACCAGACGTGGTCCGGGTGGCGGGCGGCCGAGCGCGTCCGGCGCTGGGCGCCGTCGTTACCGGTGGCCTGGGACCTGCGCGGGGTGGGGGAGGCGCCCGTCGCGGCCCAGGCCGATGCCCACACCTGGCTGGTGGGCGACTGGGTGGGCGACGAGGGGCTCCTCCTCGACGCCTCGGTGGCGAGCGCCGTGAGGGTGGAGCAGGCGCTGGGGCACCGTCGGGCACGGGCCGTGGCGTGAGCGATCCGCTCTCGGTCGAACGTCCCTACCTGTGGGCGGTGGCCTACCGCCTCCTCGGGGACGCGGCCGAGGCGGACGAGGTCGTCCAGGAGGCGTTCCTGCGCGCGCTCGAGCGTCCTCCGTCCGACCTGGCGCGGCCCTGGCGCCCCTGGCTCGTGCGGGTCGTGGCCAACCTCGGGCGCGACCGGCTCCGGGCCCGCCGCCGGCGCGGTTGGGTCGGTCCCTGGCTGCCGTCGCCCGTGCCCGACGAGCTCCTCGACGAGGGCCCGGGCGTGGAAGGGCGCTACTCCTCGGCCGAGAGCGCGTCCCTGGCCTTCCTCCTCGCGCTCGAGGCCCTGACCCCCACCCAGCGGGCGGTGGTGGTCCTCCGGGAGGTGTTCGAGCTCGACGCGCAGGCCACCGCCGAGGCGCTCGACTCCACGGAGGGGGCGGTGCGGGTGCAGCACCATCGCGCCCGCGCCGCCCTGGCCGCCTACGACGCCACCCGCGCGCCCGCGCCCGACCGAGGCGAGGCCATGGCGGTGTACTCGGCCTTCCTCTGGGCGGTGCAGTCCGGCGACGTGGACGGCGCCCGGCGCCTGGTGACCGACGACGCCACCGTCTACAGCGACGGGGGAGGGCGCTTCCGGGCCGCGCGGGTGCCGGTGGTCGGGGGGGACAAGGTGGCCCGGTTCTGCATCGGCCTGCATCGCCTCGGCCCGACCGAGCTCCGGTGGCGGGCCGGCTTCTACAACGGCCTCCCCGCGTTGGTGGGGGCGCCGATCGCGCCGGAGCCGGGGCACGCTGCCCTGTGGGTCATGGCGGGGCAGCTCCGGGAGGGCCGCGTGTGGCGGATCTACACCGTGCTCGTCCCCGAGAAGCTCGTCCGGGTAGAGCCCCCGGGGGCCGACGAGCCGTAGGCGCCGACCCGCGCTTCAACCGGCTTCGACGCAGAGCTCGCGTGCCCGCCGGGCCCGTTCCGGGTGGCCGGCCTCGGCGGCCAACTCGGCGGCGACACGCAGGTAGTCCGGCACCTCGGGGCCGGGGCTGCGCAGGCCCGAGAGCAGGTGGGCGACCCGGTCGAGGGAGGTGTCGAAGCCGTCCCAGCGCCCCTGGCGGGCCAGGGTCGTCATGCGCCCGGCGAGCAGCTTGGCCAGGAGCGGCCAGCGCCCCTGTCGCTCCAGCACGGGCTCGGCGGCGCCCAGCTCCTCGTCGGCCTCGTCCCAGGCGCCGCGGGCCAGGAGCGCGAGACCGAGGTTGAGCTGGGGGATCACCGCGCTCCCGGACCCCAGCGCGCGGAAGCGCGCCGCCGCCTCCCGGTAGCCGCTCTCCGCCTCGGCGAGCTGTCCACAGTGCCGATGGATCTCCGCCCGGGCGTTGCAGCACTCCGCCACGCCGTCCCTCGAGCTCATGCGGGCGAAGAGGGTGCGGGCCCGGTCCAGGTGGGGGAGCGCCTCGGCGTAGCGCCCCCGGGCGGCCGCCACCGCGGCGAGGTTGGCGTGGGTCCGGGCGAGCAGGAGGTCGTCCGCGTCCTCGAGGCCGAGGACCCGATCCAGCCAGGCCGCGGCCTCGTCGAGGTGCCCCTGGGCGAGCTCCACGGCGCCGAGCTCCTTGAAGCAGGGGCCGCGCAGATCCTGGACGGAGCGCTCGGCCAGCTCGGCCGCCTCGCGCGCCGCGGCACCGGCCCCGTCCACCGAGCCACGTCGGCGTTGCACGCGGGACAGCGTCAGGAGGGCCCGGGCCCGGGCGGCGGGCTCGGAGGCCGACTCCAAGGCGCGCCTCCCCAGCGGCTCCGCGGTGGCGAGATCCCCGCGGAGCATGGCTGCCACGCAGCGGAGCATCCAGCCCTCCGCCCGGCGAGGGTCGGCCGGGGGGACGGCCGCCGCGTCGAGCAGCCGCTCCCGCATGGCCAGCAGGTCCTCGGCCGCCCCGTGCTCGCCGATCTCCAGGCGCTCGCGGGCGCCGGCGAGGAGCGGCTCCAGCGCTGCGCCCGGATCGCCCGCCGCGGCGAGGTGGCGGGCCAGGCGCTCGGCCACCCCGGGCTCCCGCGGCCCCCTCTCCAGCACGGCGGCGCACGCGCGGTGGTGGGCGTCGGCGCGTCCGCCTTCGCGCGCGAGGCGCTCCAGGCTCTCGCGCAGCATGTTGTGCACGAAGCCCCAACCCTCCTCGACCCCCCCCGGTTCCGGGGTGAGGAGACGCCACTCCACCAGCTGGTCCACCAGGGGCAGGGGCGCGGGCAGGCCGGCCTCGGCGCACACGGCCCGCCACTCGGCGGTGCTCACCTTCAGGCCCAGGGCCGCGGCGAGCTCGACGGCCTGGGTCTCGGCGACGGGGCGGTCCCCCAGGGCCCGACGGATCCGCTCGGCCCAGACCTCGTGCACGTCGTCCGGGAGGTGCACCTCGGCCCCCGGCACCAGGCGGAAGCCGCGCTCCCCCGGGACGAGGAGCCCCCGCTCCACCCAGTCACCAACGAGCTGGACCAGGAACAGCGGGTTGCCGCCGCTGCGCTCCTCCAACTGGGCGGCCAGCACCCCCTCCAGCCCGAGCAGCTGGTGGACGAGCTCGGCCCGTCCGTCCTCGTCGAGCGGTCCCACCGGGAGCTCACGCACGCGGGGGAGGGCCAGGAGCTCGGCCACCTGGGCCTGCTCCACCGGACGCTCGGCGAGGTGCTCCGCGGACGCGGTGAGGACGACCAGCATGCGGGCCTCGGAGTCCGACTCCAGCAGGCTCCGCGTGAAGCTGAGCGCGTCGGCGCCCCACTGCACGTCCTCCAGCACGAGCACGAGCGGGCGGTCCACGCAGGTCCGCTCCAGCACGCGCCTCACGAGCGCGTGTGGCTCGGCGGGGCCGACCAGGCGCACCCGGGCGCGCGGAGCCGTGCTCATCGCGCCGGGGACGGCGAGGAGGTGGACCGCCGCGACATCGTCCGGATCCTCCAGGCCCAGGCGACGCAGGCGCGCCTCGATGCGGGTCCGCGCCGCGGCCGGGCGCAGGCCCGCGAGCCCGAAGTGGCGGTAGAGCAGCGGGCCGAGCCCCTCGTCGGGTCCGCCCCCCGGGGCGTGGGTGGCCACGAGCTTGTCGGCGGCCCCGCTCTCGTGCGCCCGCTCGCAGAGCCAGCGGGCCAGGCGGCTCTTCCCCACCCCGGCGGGGCCGGAGAGCACCACCGCTTCGGGCCTCCCTTCGCGGACCCTCCCCAGCGCGGCCCAGAGCGCGTCCCGCTCCGCCTCCCGGGCGACGAGCGGGATGGACCGCATCCCGTAGAGGTGCAGGCCGGCCCCGAGGAGCTGCAGCGAGGCGACGGGTCCGGGCCGGCGCCAGTCGGCGGGTTGCGGCGGCGGGGACGGCAGGATCACGTACCCGGAGGACGCGGGCGGGGTGGTGAGGCCATCCTCCCCGTCGCCGGCGACCTCCCCCGCCGACCAGGTCCAGGTCGGCTCCTGCTCGATCGGCTCCAAGGTGGTCTCGACGAGCCCGGGGGGCATCAGCTCCCCCACGTCGGCGCCCCCTTCCCCCCGGTTCGGGGACAGCCCGAGGAGCGCGTGGGCGGCGTCGGCGGCTCGCTGGAAGCGTCGGGCCGGGTCCTTCTCCAGGAGGGTGCGGGTCCAGTCCTCGAAGCCGTCCGGCAGGGCCATCGCCGCGACGAGGGCGGGCACCGGCTGGGAGCGATGGGCGGCCCGCATCCGGGGCAGGGGCAGCCGGCCGAAGGGGGGCGTGCCGGTGGCCAGGGTCCAGGCGAGGCAGCCGAGCGCGTAGAGGTCCGTCCAGGGTCCGTGGCCGGCGGAGGAGCTGTCGAACTGCTCCGGCGCCATGTAGGCGGGCGTGCCCGCGCCGCCGCCGCCCCGCCCGGCCTCCCGGCCGATGGCGTGCGCGACCCCGAAGTCCGAGATCCGCGGACCGGGACGGATCCCGCCCAGGAGGACGTTCCCGGGCTTCAGATCGCGGTGGATCACGCCGCGCGCGTGGGCGTGCGCCAGCGCGTCCAGGAGCGCGAGCAGGGTGAGCCGGAGGGAAGGCCAGTCGAGCGAGCCGCACGAGGCGTGCAGGGTTCCACCCGTGGCCCGCTCCATCGCGAGGTAGGGGCTCCCGGCCGGGAGGCGCCCCGCGGTGGCGGCCTCGGCCTCGGGCGGGATGAGCCCGTGGTCGTAGACCACCACGATCCCGGGGTGATCCAGGCCGGCGACGGCGCGCACCTCGTTGCGGAAGGCCTGCTGGACGGAGGGGTTGCGTGCGGACGCGGTCAGGAGCACCTTCACCGCGACGGGCACCTGCTGCTCGCGGTGGATCCCCGCCCAGACCTCGCCCATGCCCCCCCGCCCGAGCGGGCTCGCGAGGTCGAAGGGACCGAGAGGTACCACGGGCACGACCCAGGTCTATCGGACCGGACGGGCCGCCGGGCGGCCGGGGCCCGCGGCTACTCGTCGCGGTCGAGGAAGGCCTGGGCCAGTCCGCTCGTGGGCTCGTCCCCCTCCCCGGTCGGAGAGCCGACGAGGAGGTCGCGGCGTCCGTCCCCGTCCAGGTCCGGCGCGGCGAGCACGCTCGCGAAGCCCCCGCCCTCGAGGACCCCGCTCACCTGGGTGGGGAGGTCGCCGAGGTTCCAGGTGCCCACCCGGGCTCCTTCCACGAGGTAGACGCGCCCGCGGCCGTCCCCGCCGGGCCAGCCCGGCGCCCCCAGCCAGAGGTCGGGGATGCCGTCCCCGTCCGCGTCGCCGGCGGCGGCCAGGGCCGACCCGGCCTCCTCCCACTCCCCCTCGCCTTCGAAGCTGGCGCGGGGAGTCTCGGGATCGGGGGATGGGCCCACCAGCACCCACAAGGCGCCGGCCTCGTAGGCGGCGCCATCGCGGGTGGGCGCGCCGACCACGAGGTCGTCGGCGCCGTCCCCGTCCAGGTCGCCGGGCGAGAGCAGGGCGGCTCCGAAGCCGGCGTTGGCGTCCGGCCCGTCCAGGCGCCCATCGGCGGCCGTGTCGTCCATCCGCCCGCTCGACGGGCCGAGGAACACGTAGGCCCGTCCGCGGCCGCCGTCGGCCTCCGGCGCGCCGAGCACGAGGTCGTCCACCCCGTCCCCGTCGAGGTCCGGCGTCGCGAGACCGGTGCCCAGGGCCGCGTCGTCCTCGGTGCCGGACACCTCGGCGAGGGCGATGGCCTGGAGGGTGGTCGAGCCGGTGGCGCCCGGGTCCAGGAGCCAGACGCCGCCACGGCCGGCGCCCCCCACCGCCGCCTCCGGCCCGCTCGTCCAGAGCTCGCTGTCCGCGTCGCCGTCGGCCTCGGTGAGCCAGAGGCCGCTTCCGGCTCCGTCGAAGGCGCTCTGGCTCTCCACCCGCAGCGCGGCGTCCGAGGTGGTGAGGGTGCCGGCGAGGGGGCCGGTGAAGGTGACCAGGCCCCCGCCGCCCCCGAGCCCGGGAGCTCCGATGGCGAAGTCGTCCGCGCCGTCCCCGTCCACGTCCCCGAGCGCCAGGAGCGCGCCCCCGAGGAAGTCGTAGTCGGTGGTCCCGGCGATGCGGACGCTGGCCTCCGGTTCGGCGAGCCGGCCCTCCCGGTCGCTCGCGTACAGCACCACCCGCCCGCGCGCGTTCCCGCCGAAGGCGGCCCCGGGCGCTCCGAGACCCCAGTCCTGCACGCCGTCGCCGTCCACGTCGCCCAGCGCGGCCACCGCGGAGCCGGCCCGGTCGTCGGTGAACTGCCCGAGCAGCGTGATGTCCGCCGTGAACTGGTCCCGCTCGCCCTCGAGATCGCACTCGGCGGGCCCCGGCTCGCAGTCCTGGTCCACCCCGTCGCCGCAGACCTCGGGGGCGCCGGGGTAGGCGTCCGGGTCGGCGTCGTCGCAGTCGCCGCCGTCCGTGGCGGTCGTGGCGTCGAGGCACCCGGCGTAGGGGTCGCCGGCTCCGTGGCCGTCGGCGTCGGCGTCGGTCCAGACCTGGACCGTCACGCCCTCGTCGGTCGTCCCGTCGCAGTCGTCGTCGCGCTGGTCGCACACCTCCACGGCGGCCGGGTTGACCGCCGCGTCGGCATCGTCGCAGTCGCCGTCGAGCGAGACGTGGCCGGCCGGCGCGTCGCAGGCCGGCACGGGGTCTCCGGCGCCCCAGCCGTCCCCGTCCGCGTCGGGCCACCAGTCCAGGAGCGGCCCGTGGTCGTCGTCCGCGCCGTTCACCCGGCCGTCGCAGTCCTCGTCCGTCCCGGCGAGATCGCACACCTCGGGCTGGCCGGGGTGGACCGCCGCGTCGGCGTCGTCGCAGTCCGTCCCGTCCTCCACCCACCCGGCGCCGGGGCAGGTGCTGGTGCGGGTGGACGCGTCCCCATAGCCGTCGCCGTCCTCGTCCCGGTGCAGGTAGAGGCGGTCGATCACGTCGGGGTCGTCGCCATTCACGCGCCCGTCGCAGTCCTCGTCGGTGCCCGAGGCGTCGCAGCGTTCGTCCGCGCCGGGGTGCACCGTGGGGTCCTGGTCGTCGCAGTCCTCGGCGGCAGGACTCCCGTCGTTGTCCTCGTCCAGCTTCGTGGGGGCCGGGGCGCACGCGGCGGCGAGGAGCAGGAGGACGATCGGCATCGTCCTCAACGTAGCCGCGGCCGCGCGAGATACCATCATCTCATGGTTGGGCTCCTCCTCGTCCTGGCGTGCGCGACCCCGGAGGCCGACTCCGGAACCAAGGCCTCGGAGACGGACGCGGACACGGACACCGACGCCGACACGGACACCGATCCGGTCACGGACCCCGATCGGCCGGTCATCAGCAGCGCGGACGCCTGGTGCTACCTCCACCAGACCGGGGAGCAGTTCTACAACTGGGAGATGGCCTGCCTCGCGGACGATCCGCAGGGGACGGACACGCTGGACGGCGGGGAGGTGGTCGTGCTCCTGGACGGCGCCGAGCTGAGCACCCGGCGGCTGGCCTGCGACCGGGACGTCGGACGCTGCTTCACGAGCTTCTCCGAGGACGAATCGGGGGTCGTGTGCTCGGACGCCGATCGCTACCAGTTCCGGTTCACCGTGACCGACGAGGACGGGAACCTCTCCGACCCCGAAGAGGTCACCGGTCGGGCGGAGGCGGGTTAGGCCCCCCCCGGAGGCTCGATGGACCCCCTCGCCGAAGCACGCGCAGTCGCCCTCTTGCTGCAGTACTCGGATGGGTTCGTCCACGTCTACTGCGATGGCTCCGCGAACTGGTCGGCCACGGCCCCGGTGCCCGAGCGGTGGGCCTTCGGCGACGACGTCCCCGAGTTCGTTGCCGTGCGGCGGTTCAGCTACCAGCAGGCGCGCAGCGAGTACCGCAACGCGATCAAGCGGCTGCGCGCGCGCGGCGTGTACGAGGCGTAGGCGGAGTGCGACAGGTCAGCGTGGAAGAGGCGAGCGCGCTCCTGAAGGGGGACGACCCCCCTCTGCTCGTGGATTGCCGGCAACCCGAGGAGTACGCGCTGGTGCACCTCCCCGGCGCGCTGCTCCTGCCGCTCCCCGACCTGGCGGAGCACGTGCCCGAGCTGGACCGCAGCCGGCCCCTCCTCGTGTACTGCCATCACGGCATCCGCTCGATCAACGCGGCGATCCTGTTGGAGCGGGCGGGCTACGAGGCCATGTCGGTCCGCGGGGGCATCGACGCGTGGAGCCTGCGCATCGACCCCGACCTCCCCCGGTACGGCTGAGTGATCGACCTGGCCGAAGCGGTCCTGTCCGCGCTCACCCCCCGCGGGCCGCGCGAGCAGCTCCGGCTCCTCGTGAGCGGTGGTTGGACCGTGGTGCAGGTGTACGAACGGCTCTCCGCCGACCTGCAGGTGGACCTGGCCGGCGGCGCGGACGAGCCCAACCTCGCCGCCCGGCGGGGCATCGATCAGACCCACCGCGCGCTCCTGGCGCTCGTGGAAGCCGGCCGGGTGCGCCGCACCCGCGCCAACTACGTGATGAGCCTCAACACGAAGGGGGACCGGGGGATGAGCGTGGACCTGTACCGCCGGGTGCGCGGGGGCGGACGCGCGGCGGCGCCCCCCGCGCGGTGAGACCGGCGGGCTCAGCCGCGCTTTCCCAGCCGGGCTTCGAGCTCCTGGAGACGGGCGCGTAGCGCGTCGACCTCCGCTCCCGGCGCCGAGGGCGAGGGGGGCGTGTCGGCGTCGGGTGGCGGCTCGGAGGTCGGGGCACCCGGGGTGCGGGCCGACGCTCCGGGCGGGCGGGGCCAACCACCGAAGGTGGCCTCGAGCCGGTCGAGCTGCTCGTGCAGGAGCCCCAACGCGGTGCCGAGCTGCTGGCGCAGCAGGCGCTGGGCCGGGTCGTCCCCCGTGGCGCGGATGATGCGGCGGAGCAGGCCCGGCGGCAGGAAGTCGAGTCCGCCGTGCAGCTCGAGCACGATCTGGAGGAGCAGCTCCCGGGTGAGGTCCGCGCCGGAGGCGGCGTCCACCACCTGGATTTCCTCGCCGCCGCGGATCAGCGCGGCGAGATCCTCGAGGTTCACGTAGCGGGAGTCGGCGGTGTCGTAGAGGCGGCGGTTGCCGTACTTCTTGATGGTGCGCACGCCCCCCCGTAGCCCGTGGGTCGCCGGACGGCATCATGCTGTAATGCAGCAAGAAATTTCTTGACGCGTTGCAGCATGGTGGGTAGGATTCTGGTGTCACCCCGTTCCACGGAGTTCACGATGGACGTCTTCAACCTTGGTCCCTTCCGCACCCAGTTCCACGACATGGCCCGTGAGGGCCTCGCCTTCCAGAAGGAGCTCGGCGAGCTCGCCGCCGCCCAGCACACCGCCCTGGAGAAGCAGGCGAGCGCGGCGATCGAGGGCTCTCGCGCCATGATGGAGGCGCAGCTCTCCTTCTCGCGCGCGATGGGCCGCCTGGTGGTGGATCAGCTCGCGCCCAAGGCTGCCCCCAAGGCCGCCTGACGCCGCTCGGGCCGGGGACCGCCGTCCTCCGACGGTCCCCGGCTCTTGCCGCATTGCGGTATCCGGTATACGCACTGCAACAGAGGAGCACCGATGGCCACCTCCCCCCCCGACATGGACCGCTTCGCCGCCGAGGCCTTCAAGACCTGGGAGAAGGCGATGACCACCTGGTGGGACCAGGTGCTCGAGTCTCCCGCGTTCCTGGGCCAGGTCAACCAGGGCCTGTCCGGGGCCGCCTCGGCCCGGGGTGCCTACACCCGCGCCATGGACCAGTGGATGGAGCAGGCGCACCTGCCCACCCGCGAGGACATCGTCCGGCTGCTGAAAATCTGCTCCCAGCTCGAGGACCGGCTGCTCTCGCAGGAGGATCTCCTGCTCGAGCTCAAGGACAAGCTGGCCACCGCGGAGAAGGAGGCCCTCGAGGCGCGCATCGCCGCCGCCGAGGCCCGGGTCGAGCTCCGGGAGCGCCTCGCCGCCCTCGAGGCGCGCCTGGCGGCGTCCCCCTCCGCTCCCGCCCCGGTCCCGCCCGCGCGGCGGCGCAAGGAGGGCTGATGCTCGAGCGTAGCCGCGCCACGGCCCGCTTCCTGGCAGGCAACCCGGTGGGTACGGTCCGCACCGGCCGGAGTCCGCACACCATCGTGCACCGCGACGGCGCCGCGGCGCTGCGGTACTTCCCCTCGACCGGGGGAGGGGTGCCGGTGTTCGTCTCCATGCCGCTCATCAACACCTGGAGCATCTTCGACCTCCTGCCGGGGCGCTCGGTGGTCCAGGCGCTGACCGAGGCGGGGCACCCGGTCTACGTGCTCGACTGGGGCCGCCCGGGCCCGGAGGATCGGGATCGGCCCCTGGCCCGGTACGTGGACACGCTGCTCGGCCGGGCCATCGACCGCGCCTGTCGCCACGCGGGCGCCGAGCGGATGGACATGATCGGGTACTGCGTGGGCGGGAGCTTCCTGGCCGTCCACCTGGCGCGGCACCCGGAGCGGGTACGGCGGCTGTGCCTCCTGGCCACACCCATCGACTTCCACGCCTCCGGCCGGCTCGCGTGCTGGGCCCGCCCCGAGAGCTTCCCGCTCGACGCCGTGGTGGACGGCTTCGGGAACTTCCCCCGCGAGCTCATGCGGCAGAGCTTCGCCTGGCTCAAGCCGCAGGGGCAGTCGGGGAAGTGGATCGGGCTCTGGGAGCGGATCGACCAGGAGGGTTTCCCGGAGCTCTGGGCCGCGCTCGAGCAGTGGAACGCGGACGGGGTGGACTTCCCCGGCGAGGCCTACCGCGAGTACGTGCGGCGCTGCTACTTCGACAACGCGCTCGTGCGGGGGGGCTGGATCCTGGACGGCGCCCCGGTGGACCTCGGCCGCGGCACGGCCCCCACGCTGGTCCTGGCCTGCACCGACGACCACATCGTCCCCGCCGCGGCGGCGCACGCCCTCGCGGGGGTGTGGGCCGGGCCCGTCACCAACGAGCTCGTGAAGGGCGGCCACGTGGGGGTGTGCATCGGGAGCGCCCTGCCACGTCGGCTCCTCGCGTGGCTCGACGCATGAACGCCACGGGCTCCCCCGTGCCTCCCCGCTGGGGGACCGATCCCTTCGCGCGCATGCAGCGCGGCGCGCTCGTGCACGCGCTCGCGCCCCGCCCCCCGGTGGGCCTCACCCCGTACCGGGTGGTGCACCGGCAGGACAAGCTCGAGCTCCGCTGGTACCCCGCGAGCGGTCGGTCCGCGCGGCCGCCCGTGGTGCTCGTCCCTTCGATGATCAACCGGAGCTGGATCCTCGATCTCGAGCCGGATCGCAGCCTCGTCCGCGCGCTCAGCGCCGCCGGCCACCCCGTCTACCTCGTGGACTGGGGCACGCCGGGCCCCGAGGACGCCGCCGAGGACGTCGCGTACGTCGTGCTGGAGCTGCTGCACCGCGCCGTGGACCGCGCCTGTCGCCACGCCGGCCAGCCGTCGGCCTTCCTGCTCGGCTACTGCCAGGGGGGCACGCTCTCGGTGATGTACGCCGCGCTGCGCCCGCAGCGCGTCCGCGGGCTCTGCGCGCTCAACACGCCGGTGTGCTTCGCGGAGGGGGGGCGCTTCCGCGAGCTCGTCGACCCCGCGGTGTTCGACGCCGCGCGCTGCATCGACGCCGACGGCCTCGTCCCCGTCGCGGTGATGAAGCCGGCCTTCCAGCTCCTGGATCCGGTGGGCAGCTGGACCAAGTACGTGGCCGTGGACGAGGCGAGCGACGACCCCGATCGGCTCCGCCGGGTCATGGCGCGGGAGCGCTGGCTCGAGGAGAACGTGCCGCTGCCCGGCGCCTTCGCCCGCGAGTTCGTGATGCGGGCCTACCAGGAGGACCGGCTCCTGGCGGGGACCTGGTCGGTGCGGGGCGAGCGAGTGGACCTGAAACGGCTCGTCGCGCCGCTCCTGGTGGTGACCTGCGCGAAGGACTTCATCTGCCCCCCGGCGGCGGCCACCCCCCTGTCCGCGGCGGTGGGCAGCCCCGACCGCGAGCAGGTGGAGCTCGGCTGCGGCCACATCGGGGTCGTCGTGGGCGCCGAGGGGCCCCGCACCTTCTACCCCCTGTTGGACCGCTGGCTCCGCCGGGTGGCGCCGTGAGGGCCACCTCGAACTGGCTCGCCACCTGGGCCCGGTTCCGCCCCGACGCGGAGGCGCTGGTGGATCTCGGCACCGGTCGGCGCTGGACCTACCGCGCGCTCCATCGGGACAGCCTCCGCTGGGCCGGCTTCCTGAGCCGCCACGGCGTGGTTCCGGGCGACCGGGTGGCGGTGCTGGCGCAGAACCGCGGGGAGACCCTCGCGCTGCTGTTCGCCTGCGCGGAGCTGGGTGCCCTGCTCCTCCCTTTGAACTGGCGGCTCTCCCCCGCCGAGATCGCGGCCCAGTTGGCCATCGCGACCCCCCGGGTGCTCCTCGCCGACGTGGCCCATGCCGACCTCTCCGGGACGCACCCATTGGACGCCGGCCCCGGCGACGAGCAGGTGGAGGGGCCCGGGGCGCCGCTCGAGGCCCCGTGGGTCCTGATGTTCACCTCGGGGAGCACCGGGAAGCCGAAGGCGGCCGCGCTCACCCACGGGCAGCTGCACTGGAACGCGCTGGACACCATCCTGGCCTGCGATCTGGGCCCCGCGGACAGCACCCTCACCTTCACCCCGCTGTTCCACACCGGCGGGCTGAACTGCCTCACCACGCCCTTGCTGCACCGCGGCGGCCGGGTGGTGCTCGCCACCGGCTTCGAGCCCGGCGAGGCCCTCCGGGTCATCGCCGCCGAGCACATCTCGCTCCTGATGGGGGTCCCCACCATCTTCCAGATGATGGCGGACCACCCGGCCTTCGCCGAGACCGACCTCACCGGCGTTCGCGACGCGCTGTGCGGAGGGGCCGCCCTTCCCCTCCCGCTGCTCCGCCGCTACCTGGCGCGGGGGGTCCCCCTCCGGCAGGGCTTCGGGATGACCGAGGTCGGACCCAACTGCTTCTCGCTCCCTCCGCACGAGGTGGAGCGCAAGACCGGCTCGGTCGGGCTGCCCATCCATCACGTGGCCGCCAGGCTGGTTCGGCCCGACGGGAGCGAGTGCGGGGTGGACGAGCCGGGCGAGCTCCTCCTCGCGGGCCCGGCCGTGTTCGGCGGCTACTGGAACAACCCCGAGGCCACCGCCGCGTCGGTGAGCGGCGGCTGGTTCCGCACCGGCGACGTGCTGCACCGCGACGCCGAGGGCTTCTACTACGTCTCCGGCCGCATCAAGGAGATGTTCATCTCCGGCGGGGAGAACGTGTTCCCGGCCGAGGTGGAGGCCGCGCTGGTGGAGCTCCAGGGGGTGGCCGAGGCCGCGGTGGTCGGCGTGCCGGACCCCCGCTGGGGCGAAGTCGGGTCGGCGTGGATCCGCCCGCACAGCGGCGTCGTCCTGAGCCCGGAAGCCGTGCTCGCCGCCCTCCAGGGCCGGCTGGCGCGCTTCAAGCAGCCGCGCCGGGTCCACGTCGTGGCCGAGCTGCCCCGCACGGCCTCGGGAAAGATCGACAAGCCCGCCCTCGCCCGCATGGAGTCCCCGTGATCCTCGCCCTCGCCCTCGCCTGCGCCCCCGACGACTACGACAGCGGCAAGCTGCCCACGGCCGACGACACCGGCACCCCGTCCGGGACCGACGACACCGGGACCACCGCCACCGGCACCGCGAACGACACCCTGGTCGGGAGCTGGCTCTCCGAGGGCGGCGACGTGTCCGAGCTCCTCGCCGGTCCGCCCTTCAACGTGGTCTCCATCTCGGCGAGCTTCGGCGCGGACGGGAGCTACGAGGTGGTCTCCACCGACGCCGAAGGGGCGTCCGGCACCCTGACCGGGACCTACGCGGTGGACCTCGCCACGAACCCCGCCGGCATCGTGCTCTCCCAGGCCACGCCCTACACCGCCACCGCCGAGGGCATCTTCCAGATCGTGGGCGACACGCTCACCTACGAGGTGGTCCAGACCGAGCCGGACTACGGCTACGCCCCGCCCACCCCCGAGAGCGGCTTCGGCACGACCTCGGGCAACGGGATCGAGGCCGGTATCAACGTCCAGACCTACGTCCGCCGCTAGTGCTCGCGCTCCTCGCCCTCCCGGCCGCCCTGGCCGACGACCCCGCCGAGGCGTGGGCCGTCGCGAAGGCGCCCGAGCTGGTGGCCCCGCCCGCCGAGCCGGAGAGCGGGGTCCGCTTCCTCGGGATGTTCACCCTCAAGGCGACCGCCACCGACGTGGGCACCACGAACCCGCTCCTGAACGGGCAGGTGGTGGGCAAGCTGGGCGGGACGAACACCACCGCCACCAGCGCGGACCTCGCCGCCTACACCGAGCAGCGCGCGCTGGGCTTCCTGTCCTGGACGCCCGTGGCGCTCGGGGGCCGGATGACCTTGTCCTCCGGCTTCGAAGTGGACTTCGGGTGGGGCGACCAGAGCTACTCGGTGGGGGGCAACACCGGGGGAGCTTTCGGCGCGGACCAGGTGAACCTCCAGACGCGGCGGCTCAACGCCAGCTTCGTGCTGGGCCCGAAGACCCGGCTGGTGGCCGGCCTGCAGTTCGTGGGCGACGGCGCCACCGACCCGCAGGCCTCGAAGCTCGACGATCTGACCCGCGGGGGCGGCCGGCTCCTCTTCTGGGGGGGAGACGCCACCGGGCTCTCCGCCTACGGCAAGGGCTGGTTCGAGCAGCTCGACTGGAAGCTCGGCGGCTACACCCTCTACGAGTCGGCCTTCGCCGCGCCCGACGACGTGACGCTGTGGATGGCGGACACCCGGTGGCGGCCGGCCTATGCCACCACGGTCGGCCTCCACGGCTGGTACCTCCGGGACCGCTCCGAGGGCACCGCCGGGGCGCTCGGCTCCGGGCCCACCAGCGTCCTCTCGGAGATGCAGGGCGGGCCGCGGTTGGACCTGCGCCTGGACGGGGAGGGGGCCGCCCCCGCGGTCTCCGCCGCGCTGGCCTGGGTGGCGGTGGACGCCGGGTACAACGCCGCGCTCGACAAGGGCCGGCTCGGCGGCTCCGCGCTCGCGGTGGCCAACCTCGGTCGCCTCTACGTCAAGGACCTCCCCGACCACCCTGTCGCAGGCTGGCTCGTCGACGCGGAGGGCCGGTACCGCTGGGCCCCCGGACAGGGCAGCGTCGTGCGCCTGGAGGCCCTCGCCGCGAGCCGGGACCGCGAAGGCGACGGCTACCAGGGCATCGTGACCGGCAACAGCTACGGGGTGGCGGGCGCGACCTGGACCACCCACGGTTGCCTGCTGCTCTACCCGGACCTCCTCTCGATCAATCGTCAGGTGGCGCTCATCTACGATTCGTCGAATTCGGGTCGCGGCCAGGTGGGGCTGACGGGCTCGTTCGGGTGGGACGCCGTCCCCAACCGCCTCACCGTGCAGGTGGGGGGCGGTCACGCGCGCGACGGCGGCGGGGAGGTGATGGGCACCGAGCTCAACGCCCGGGTGGTCGGGCGGCCCTACCCCCTCGCCACGCTCGGGCTCTACGGCGCGGTGCTGACCGGCTCTCCGCTGGAACCGGCGCCGTGGATGACCTACCTCGCCTTCGACCAGGTGGTGTTCTGATGCTGCCCTACGCGCTCCTGGCCCTGACCGCCTGCGCGCCGAAATACGGCGGGCTCCCGGCCATCGCCCCGGCCGACCTGTGGGCGCCGCTCCCGGTCAAGCACGTCACCGTCCAGGGCGTGGACGTGGCCTACGTGGACTCCGGCGGGGACGGCCCCCCGATGGTGTTCGTCCACGGGCTCTCCTCCTACCTGGGCTTCTGGGAGTACCAGCTCCCCCACTTCGCCGAGACCCACCGGGTGCTCGCGCTGGACCTCCCCGGCTACGGAGCCTCGGCGCGGGCCGACGTCCCCTGCACCCCACCCTGGTACGCCGCCTTCGTCGCCGACTGGATGAGCGCGGTGGGGGTGCCCAGCGCCACGGTGGTCGGCCACTCCATGGGCGGGCAGATCGCGCTGACCATGGCGCTCGACCATCGCGAGCGGGTGGACCGCCTGGTGCTCTCCGCCCCGGCCGGGTTCGAGCGCTTCGACCCCGGAGCCGCCCGCTGGATGAAGGAGTACTGGACCCCCCGGCGGGCCATCGGCGCCTCGGAGGAGGAGGTCCGGGCCAACTTCGTGGCCATGGTGTTCAACCGGGTGGACGACGGCGTGGAGCGCCTCATCGAGGAGCGGGTGCGCCTCGGGAAGGCCCCGGCCTTCGAGGGCACCTCGGTCGCGGTGTCCCGCTCGATCGCCGGCATGGTGGACCATCCCGTGTGGGACCGGCTCCCTTCGGTCCAGGTCCCCACCCTGGTGGTGTTCGGCAGCGACGATCACATGATCCCCAACCCCGTGTTCACCGGCGGCCGCACGCGGACGCTCGCCGAGCGCGGCGTGGCCCGCATCCCCGGCGCCGAGCTCACCGTCGTGCCCGGCGCCGGCCACACCGTCCATCACGACGCCCCCGAAGTGTTCAACGCCGCCGTGGAGAGGTTCCTCCGATGATCACCCTGGTCGCCTACGCCCTCGCCACCGCCGGCTTCGACCCCGCCTCGGCGGAAGCCGTCTACAACGGCACCGAGACCTACACCGACGACGGCACCATCCGGCTCTGGGCGGAGATCGCCCGCTACCGGGACCCGGACACGACCCTCTTCGGAGCGGTGGCCTACAACGGGCTCACCGAGTGGGTGGACGGGTTCTACACCCCGCACGTGGCCACCTGCTTCGGCACGTCCACGCCGGAGAGCGGCTCCTTCCTCCTCCACGTGGGCACCTCGATCGCGCTCGCCCGCGGCACGCCGATCCTCTTCGTGCCCGGCGCGGGGGACAACGCCTCCCGCGGCTTCATCACCATGGCCACCCACATGGACATCGAGGGGCGGCCCACCTTCGCGCTCACCTTCCCCACCCCCCACGGCGACGTGTACCAGCACGCCGAGCTGCTCGCCGACGCGATCGCGGTGGTGAAGGCCCGGACCGGTGCCGAGCAGGTGGACCTCGTCGCCCACTCGAAGGGCGGCATCGCCACCGCGGTGTACCTCTCCAACCTCGCCGACACCGCCTGGGACGGCGGCGCCTACGAGTCGGTCGGGACCCGGTACCGGAGGGACGTCCGCAAGGTGGTGCTCATCGCGACCCCGCTGGGCGGCATCGACACCTCCTTCCGGTGGCCCGCCGGGAACCTCGTGGCCCTGGACGGGGACGAGGCCTTCTCGCCCAGCTCCTGGAACACCTGGTACCCCTACACCACCGCCAACCCCTGGGTCACCGAGGATCTCACCGACCAGGACCTCATGCCCGACGGCGCCGACTACTTCCCGGGGCACCGCCAGATCCAGGCCCGCCAGGCCTATCCGCTCCCCGGCGAGCTCCCCGCGCTGGGGCTCTACGCGCTCCAGCCCGACTGGTACACCACCTACGAAGGGGGCTTCGGCTTCCAGTCCAACTCCGACGGCATCGACGCCGTGGTGGAGGCGGGCGGGAATCTCCTGGACCGTCTCGCCGCCGCCGGGGTGGACGCCGACGTCCGGCTCTACCTGCTGGCCGGCCAGAACCCGCTGATGCCCAACGCGGCGCAGAGCCTCTGGGCCGACTGGTTCGGCGAGACCTGGGCCGACTACTTCGACGCCCACTCCGGGCAGTGGTCCGCGTTCGTGGCCGAGCTCGTCGGCGACTCGCTCATCTCGGTGGGCGTGACGGAAGACGAGGTGCAGGGGCTCGCCAGCGGGGCGCTGGTGCTCGGCGAGATCACCGGGCCCTCGGACGGCCTCGTGTTCGTCGACTCGGCCACCCGGGCGGACGTGCTCACCGCCCGCGGCGCCACGGTGGAGGAGAGCAAGGTGGTGAACCTCTCCCACCTCGACCTGCTCTACGCCTCCCCCATCACCGGGGAGCTGCTCGTGGAAGACGCCGGCAGCGATCCGGAGAAGGCCTGGCAGATCGCCCTGGGCGAGCGCTACACCGAAGCCGACACCATCAACTGGGTGGAGGGGGTGCTCGAAGAGGACGACGCCCCGGTGGACACCGGCGAGGACACCGGCGACACCGGCGCTCCGGTGGACACCGACGGCACCGACGACACCGGCGCTCCGACCGACGATCCACCCACCGAGCTGGACGACAGCGGCAAGCAGTGGGTCGGGAGCTGCGCGTGCAGCACCGGGTCCACCCCGCCCCTGGCGTGGCTCGGCCTCGGCCTCGCGGCGCTCGTCCTGCGCCGGCGCGCCACCGCCCTCGACCGCTGAGGCGGGTGGGGATCGTGGTCCCCTCGGCCACGCCGGGGGGTGCGCCATTTTCTGGCACGCGGGTTGCTTAGACTGGGCACGGGAGCCCACCCATGCACTGCCTGCTCGCCAGCGTCGCCCTCGCCACCGGTACGGTCGTGGTGGACCGCCCGTCCGTGCCCGCCGTGGGCCGGCAGGAGTCGCTCGTCCGCGTGGAGCAGTTCGGGCGCTACGCGATCTCCGCGGAGTCGAGCCAGGGCACCGCGGTGCAGCTCGTGGATCGGGGGGTGGGGCCGGGGCCCCTCCAGGGCCTGGTGGGGGAGCGGAACGGGCGGGTGGACGCCTTCCTGGAGCGCGGGGACTACAAGGTGGTGGCGTGGTCGGACGTGGCCGGCACGGGGGACGCACGCATCGCCGTGCGGCCTTTCGTCGAGCTCGAGTCCACCCCGGTCCTGCTCCCCGAGCTCCGCCCCGTCACCACCACCCTGTCGGACTTCCAGCAGCGGACCTGGTGGATCGAGGGCGACACGATCCAGGTCGAGGTCTCGGGGCGCAGCCTCGCGGACCTGCGTGTGTGGCAGGACGGCACCTGGCTCGTGGACGTGGAGCCCGTGTGCGAGGTGGTGGAGCCAACGGCGGGCCGCGCGCAGCGTCACTGCACGATGAGCGCCCAGCTGGGGGAGGGTCGCTACGCGGTGGTCGCCTACGGGGGGCCGGCGCTGGCCTGGTCGAGCTCGTCGGGGGATCAGCCCCTCCACGTGCGCCGGGGCATCCCGAGCCTGGCCCCGGCCGGGCGCCTCTCCTCCACCATGTCCCCCTTCGGCGTGGACCACTACCTGGTCCCGGACGGCGTCTCCCAGCTCTCGCTCGCCCTCCCCTCCGCCACCTCCGCGAGCCTGAGCGCCAGCGTGGTGTCGGACGGGGCGATGGGCGCCGCCACGCGCGCCTCGATCACCAAGAACAGCCTGCCGCCCCAGGCCGAGCTCCGGGTGGCCCCGGGCGGGTCGAAGGTGGTCACCGTCGCCGCCGCGGCCGGACAGGCCTACACCCTGGGTTGGACCCCGGCGATGTCCGGGGAGGTCCGGGTCACCCGGGCGGGCACCTACCTGGTGAGCGTCCTGCCCTCCGGCGCGTCCGGCGACTCGGTGGACGGTACGCTCCTCCTCGCGTCCCCGGCCGAGAACGCGCCCGCCCGCGCCGCGGCCGTGATCCCGGTGGGGGCGAGCTCCTACTGGGAGCGGCGCTTCAACCTGCTCGAGACCACCAGCGTCTTCCTCGAGGTCGAGGACGCCGGCACCTACGACGTCGCCATCGCGGGGGTGGGGGCGCGGTTCCGCATCGAGCCCCTCTGGGTCACGCCCCCCAAGGGCTACGTCGCGCCCGAGCCGCGGGCCCCGGGCTCGGTGGATCTCGGCGCCGGCTACTACCGGCTCACCCTGCTGCCGGAGACCAAGGGGGTGGTCACCGCCTCGGTGAAGCCCGGAGGGTGGGCCAACAAGCTGAAGGGGGCCGTGGGCCTGGGGAACGCCCAACCGGTGCCCCGCCAGGCGCCGCAGGTGATCGTCGAGCTGGGCAAGGGCAACCACCCGCTCCTGGTCAACCGGCGTCCCGGGGTCACCGACGGCCTCCTGGTCCGTGCGCTCCCCGCCGACCTCGACGAGGGCCTCCCCCTCTGGCTCGGGACGAGCCCGGTGGAGGTCCCGGTGACCGTGGCCGAAGGCCGGACCGTGGTGGTCACCGCCGAGGACCGCCGTCCCATCGAGATCTCGGTGGACGGCGGCGCGTGGGCGGTCTCCACCGCCCCCATCGGGCCCGGCCCGCATCGGGTGGCGGTCCGGCACCAGGGCACCGAGCCGGTGTACGTCAACGTCCTCGCCGTGCCGAACGAGCGCATCCGGCCCGGGGCCTTGCCCGCCGCGCCTCCGCGGGAGCTCCCCGACTTCCCGGTCGTCACCGCCGGTACCCCGCGCTCGGGGGAGCTGGGCGGTGAAGCCACCGCCACCTACCTGGTCCGCATGGAGCGGGCCGGCCTGGTCCGCCTGGAGAGCACCGGGCTCCTCGCCACCGGCGGGGCGGTCCGGACCCGCACGGTGACGCGGCTGGTGGACGCCGCACAGAACGGGGTGGGGCGGAACTTCCTGGTCCAGACCTACCTCGGACAGGGGGACTACCAGCTCAGCGTCAACGCCTTGCCCCCTTCGGCGGGCCACTACGGGGTCCGTCTCGTGCCGGTCGAGCTGCGGGACGGCGGGATCCTCACCGATGGCGTCCCCGCCCGCGCCGAGCTCCCGGCCGACGCTGGCGTGGCCTACCGTTTCGTGGTGGCCGAGGAGGGGGAGTACACCGTGCGCTCCTACGGGCCGGGCCAGGAGTTCCGGTACCGGCTCGAGGACGCGGACGGGTTCCCGGTCGCCGGGCCGGAGTACGCCGGTCCGGGGGTCTGGACGCTGCCCGCCGGGAGCTACCGCGTCGTCCTCCTCCCCGAACGCGTCCCGTCGCGCCGTCTCACGCGGGTGGATCGGACCCCCGAGCCGGTGGTCACCGTGGGCCCGGGGCCCCATCCGCTGGCCCTCGGTGTGCCCGCGGAGCAGGTGTGGTGGGAGCGGGATCCCCGCACGCCGGACGTGTGGACGCTCTCCGTCCCGGCGCCGGTCCGGGCGCGCCTGGAGGTGAGCGCCGAGATGGTCGCGAGCCTGTTGCGCGACGGCGTCCAGGTGGGGCGCTCGGTCCCTGGCGAGACCTGGGCGGGCGAGCTCTCCATGGGGGCCTACCGGGTGGAGGTGGTGGGGGCCCGCAAGGACAACGACGTGCCCTACACCCTCGCCGTCCACACCGAGGAGCTCGTGGCCGGCGCGCGGCGGGTCGTGGACGCGCCGACGATGGTGCCCGTCTCGGTGGGCACCGCGGGGCTCTACGACCTCTACTCCAGCGGGGAGCGCGACGTGCGTATGACCCTCTGGCGGGACGGCGTGGAGGTGGCGCGGAGCGACGACCGGCCGGAGGACTGGAACTTCGGGGCACGCGTGCGCCTGTCGCCGGGAATCTACGAACTGGAGATCGACCCGGTGGGGGCGGGGAGCGCCCGCACCACGGCGGGGATGTCCGCCCCCGGCGAGCTGGCGGGGGATCCCCTCACCCTGGGGCGGCCGCTCACGCTCACCCCCGACGGCGGCGCCCGTCTCCACACCTTCCAGGCCCCCGCCGGCGGGCTCCTGCTGGCCACGGGTCGGTCGGCCGAGAACCTGGGCCTGGCGATCGAGCGGCAGGTCGCCGGGGACACCTGGGAGAGCGCGGGCGAGGCCTACGGCCGCGACGCCCAGCTCCTCGTGCGCCTGGGCGGCGGGGCCAGGACCTGGCGCCTGCGCGTCTGGTCCCTGGACGGGCGGGGGGTCCCGGCCACCGTGCTGGTGGACGCCTTCCAGCCGCTTCGTACCGGCGAGGCGGCGTTTCGCGCCGGCTTCGGGGTCGGACCCGTGAAGGGGACGGCCCCCGCGGTGGGCGCGGCCGTGGTCAAGGCGGATCGCGCGGGCCTCTTCCACCTCGACTCCACCCTGGGCCTCTCGTGGTGCCCCTACGCCGAACGCGCCTGCGAGCCGGCGCCCGGCGCCGAGCTGCCCGCCACGCTGGGCGAGCTCTGGCTGGTCCGGGAGGGGCGGACCGGGGCGAGCTTCGCGGGCACGCGGGTGGTGGTGGGGACCGCGCCCACGCCCATCGCGGCGGGTCGGTCCGAGCTGACGGTGGACCTCGCCCGGGGCCGCGGCGGCGTGGCGGTCCTCGCCGACGGCGGCCTGGTGGTGGACGTGGGCGGCTCCGGCGAAGCCCGGTGGGACCGCGGCACGGGGGTTGCAACGGACGGGTCCGTGGCGCTCTCCCTCTCCACCGGCACCGACACGGCGCGGGTCCGCAGCGGGCACCCGCAGCGGACGGCCCGCGGCAGCCTGCGCGTGGTGCGCTTCGAGCCCACCGAGCTGACGCTCTCGGGCCCGCGGCTGGACCTCGAGCTCCCGGCCGGGGCGGCCCGGCGCGTGCGCGGGGCGGACGGAGTCCGCCTGGTGCTGGCCGAGGGCGTGGTCGCGGCGCGGGTGGAAGGGGCCGGCCTGGGGCCGGTCGTGGTCGGGCCCGCCGCGACCGAGCTGCCGGGCGCCGGGGATCTGCTCGTGCTGAACCTGGGCGCCGTCGCCGGCGCGGCCGCGGTCGAGCGCGTCGAGGCGGCCCCCACCGTCCTGGCGGCGGTGGATCAGGCCTGGGAGCGGGTGGAGACGGGTGCCGGGGTGCGGCTCTTCGAGCTGCGGACCGGCGGCGTGGTCCACGTCCGCGGCACGGACGTGTCGGCGGCGCTCCTCGCCTCCGACGGGACCCTTACCCGGGGCGTGGACCTCGCCCTCTCCCGCGGTCCGGCCCAGCTGGTGGTGCGGCACGGCCCCGGGCCGCTCCTGGTGTGGGTGGGACGGGACGGCTCGGGCCGGATCCCCTTCGGTCCGGCCGCCGCCCCGGTGGACGTGCTGCTGGCGGGCGCGGCGAGCCTGGGTAGCGACGGGGGGAGCTACCGCTTCGTGCCCCCGGCGGAAGGCCTGCTCGACCTTCGGCTTCCCCCCGGTGTGGTGGCGCGCGTGGAGGTGGGCCCGGAGGTCCGGGTCCTCCAGGTGCCGGCCACCGGCCGGGTGCCCGTCGTGACCCCCGGAGCCCCGGTGGTGGTGTCGGTGCGGGGCTTCGCCGGGCAGGTCCTCCGCGGGAGCGCGCGCGCCGCCTATACCGGCGTGTCCACCCTCGGAGAGGGCCTCGGCACCGAGCTTCTGTACGGCGCGGGGGACACCCGCGTGTTCCGGCTCGACCTCGCCCGTCCCTCGCCGGTCGGCTTCGGGGTGGGCGCCGCCGCGGACCGCTTCGACGCGGCGCTGTACGGCGGGGACGGCCGCCTGCTCGGCCTGGGCATCGCGCAGATGCCCACCCTCCCCGCCGGGCGCTACTACCTGGCCCTGTCCTTGCGGGCCGACGCTCCACCCACCACCGCCCGGGTGGCGGTGGTGGGCGTCCAGCCTCCGGACGACGGCCCGCCCCCCGAGGTGGTGCGGTCCTACCTGGAAGGTGCCCCTTGACCTCCTCCCCCTTCCGTCTCTCCCCGTGGAGCCTCGCATGAGCGCGCCCGTGTCCCTGCGCCGCCTCGGTCTGTTCCTCGCCGCGCTGCTGGTGCTCGCCGGGGGGATGGCGGTGGCCGATCCGCGCACCCGCGCGGCGCTCCAACGCCCCTTCTCCACGGGGGTGGTGGTGGTGCCCGACCACTTCCTCCGTCCCTGGGACCCGGTCACGGTGTTCTTCCCCGACGCCCGGGGCCCGGCGCCCGGGTCGGCCGAGGATCACCCCGAGCGCTTCGTGACCGTCAGCCCCGTCCCCGAAGGAGCGTGGGCCTGGCTGGACGGGCGCACGCTCCAGTTCCGCCCGGCGGAGCCCTGGCCGGCGCTGGGTCGCTCGGTGTGGCGGGCGGGGGGCGGCGAGGTGGAGCTCGTCACGCTGATGAGCCCGCCCGTGCGCACCGTCCCCGACGAGGGCGCGTCGGGCCTCGATCCGGTCGAGGCCGTGATCCTCGCCTTCCCGAACCCCATCGAGCCCGCCTCGCTCGCGGACATGGTCACCGTGGAGCTGACCCCCATGGACGGGGGGCCCACCCGGTGGCTCGGCCGCCGCGACTTCGACGTGAAGGCCCTCCCCGTGGCAGTGCCGGAGGAGGTGGACTCCTCCGACACCGGCTCGCCGCCGCCGCCGGAGGACCCGAGCCTCCCCTACGAGCTGCGCTTCAAGGACCCGCTCCCCCTCGGCGCGCGGGTGGGGGTCCACCTCCGCCTGTCCCGCGACGACACCTCGGCCGAGAGCTTCTACACCCTGTCCTTCTCCACGGCGGAGCCCTTCCGCATCAGCTCGGTGTGGTGCAGCGGCGCGTCCGGCGTCCCCGTGGCCGTGGCCGGGAGCCGCTATGCGGCGGACCAGGAGATCGGCTGCGGCTCGGCCGGCTCCTCCCTCTACATCGGGTTCACCGCGGTCCCGGCCGGGCTCGGCCCGGTCGAGGCGCGCAACCTCGTGCGCTTCTCGCCGGCGGTGCCCAACCTCGACTTCGTGCTCTCCGGGCGCGTCCTCCAGGTGAACGGCGACTTCGAGGTCGAGCGCTCCTACGAGCTCACCGTCTCTCCCCTGCCGCTTCGGGACACGGCCGGGCGTACGCTGTCCACCACCGGGCCCACCTCGCTGTGGATGCGCTGGCCCAAGGGCGAGCCGTACTTCCGCTGGACCTCGGGGGACGGGGTGGTCGAGCGCACCGGCCCCCGGATGGTCCCGGTGGAGTCCCGGGGCAACTCCCGCTTCGACCTCCGCCTGGTCCGCGTGGATCCCCTGGACCGCGGCTTCTGGCCCTTCCCCGGCGATCCGCTCCTCGTGGACGAGTCGCAGCGGCCCCCCGGCCCCGGGGAGGAGCCCGAGGAGGAGGAACCCACCGGGACCCCTTCCGAGAGCACGCTCGCGGACCGCATCCGCCTGGCGGGCGCCTCGCTCTCCACGCTGGTCGACGTGCCGGCCGGGGCGAGTCGGGGTGGGCGCTTCGGGCTCGACCTCGGTCCCCACCTGGACCGGGTGGCGGGGCGGCAGGCGCCCGGCACCTGGCTCGTCGGGCTGCGCGCCCTGGACGGCTCGTCCACCCGGGCGTGGATGCGGCTCCAGGTGACCGATCTGTCCGCCACGGTCATCGACGAGGAGACCTCGGCCCGGTTCGTGATCACCTCGCTGGCGACCGCCGAGCCGGTGGCCGGGGCGGAGGTGCGGGTCGAGGGGGTCCGACGGGTCGAGGACGGCCGCGAGTGGACCACCTTCGCCACCGGTACCACCGGAGCGGACGGATCCTGGACCTGGAAGGCCCCCGGCTACGACCGCGAGACCGCCCCCTACCTGCGCCGGGTGGTGGTGAAGAAGGGGGAGGACGTGCTGGTCCTGGACCCCGACCGGGCCCCCCCCGAGTACACCGAGAACCACTGGGACGGCGGCGGGTCGAACTGGCTCGGCTGGGGCTTCGGCGAGCTCTCCGAGCGGGTCGAGGCGCCCCGGGTGCTCGGCCACCTCTTCACCGAGCGCCCCGTCTACCGGCCCGAGGAGGTGGTCCACCTCAAGGGCTGGGTGCGCCGCCGCGACCGTGGCCGCCTCACCCCCGTGCAGGGGGCCGGGACGGTGGTGGTGACCGGCCCGGGCGACCTCGTCTGGCGCATCGCGGCGCCCACCAGCGCCACCGGGGGCTTCTACGTCCCCTTCCAGGAGGAGAAGGCCCCCACCGGGACCTACTTCGCCTACTACGAGACCGCCGACGGCCGGCAGGTCGGCTCGGTGGACTTCGAGCTCGATTCCTACCGCATCCCCGACTTCGAGGCGGTGCTGTCGGGTCCGGACTCCGCCCCGCTGGATCGTCCCTTCCAGGTGAAGCTGACCGCCAGCTACTACGCCGGCGGGCGGGTCGCGAAGCGGCCGGTGCGCTGGCGCGTCACCCAGGTCCCGCACGACTGGGTGCCCACCACCCTCCCCGGGTTCCTCTACTCCTCGGACGGCCGGTACTCGGGCGTGACCGGCTTCCGCTCCACGCCGCGCTTCGAGAAGGCCGGGGTGACGGACGCTGACGGCGGCGCCACCATCGAGCTCGACCCCACCATCGAGCCCACCTCCAGCCCGCGTGCGTACATCGTCGAGGCCACCGTGACCGGGGCCGACGACCAGACGGTCACCTCGGCGCGGCGCGTGGTCGCCCTGCCTCCGTTCGTGCTGGGCCTGCGGGTGCCGCGGTACCTCGAGACGGCGACGACGCTCTCCCCCGAGCTCCTGGTGGCGGGGGGGGACGGCAAGCTCCTGGCCGGGCAGGAGGTCACCGTGCGGGTGAAGCGCCGCACCTGGCACTCGGTGCTCCAGGCGAGCGACTTCTCCTCGGGGCGCGCGCGGTACCAGACCGACGTGGTGGACGAGCTGGTGAAGGAGACGACCGTCACCTCCGGGGCCCAGCCGCTGAAGGTGGACGTCCCCCTCCCGCGCAGCGGGGTGTACCTCGTGGAGCTCGAGGCCCGCGACCGCCTGGGGCGCACCCAGGTGGTGACCGCGGACCTGTACGCGGGTGGGACCGACGCGGTGGCGTGGCCCAAGCCGGCGGCCGGGGTGTACACGCTGGCCACCGATCGGACCAGCTACGAGCCGGGCCAGACCGCCTCGGTGGTGGTGCAGAGCCCCTTCGCCACCGCCGAGGCCCTCGTGGTGGTCGAGGCGCCCGACGGGAACCGCTACAGCCGGGTGGCGGTCCGCGGCGGGGTGGCCACCCTGAAGATCCCCGTGGAGCGGACCTGGGCGCCCCGGGTGCCGGTGCACGTGGTGCTGATGCGGGGCCGCGCCGAAGGCCCCGGCCCGACCGAGGCGTCTGCCCAGGACCTCGGCAAGCCGACCACGCTGGCCGCCTCCACCGCGCTCACCGTGGCGCCGGTGGAGAACACCGTGAAGGTGGCGGTGGAGAGCCCGCCGCGCGCGCTCCCGGGCGAGACCGTACCCATCACCGTGCGCCTGCGTCGTCCCGACGGGACGCCGACCGCGGGAGAGGTCACCCTCTGGCTCGTGGACGCCGCCGTGCTGGCGCTGGGCAAGGAGAAGCGCCTCGACCCGGTCCCGGACTTCATCACCGCGGTGTGGTCGCGGCTCTCGCTCCGCGACACCCGCAACCTCGCCTTCGGCCGCATCCCCTTCGCCGAGGCGACGGGAGGTGACGCGGGGGCCGAGGAGGAGAACCCGCTCGACCGCGCCACGCTGCGCAAGGACTTCAAGTCGGTGCCCTACTACGCACCCGCGCTCGCCGTGGGCGCCGACGGGAACCTGACGGTCAAGGTCAAGCTCCCGGACAACCTCACGGTCTTCAAGATCCGGGCCAAGGCCGCGGCGGGACCGGACCGCTTCGGCGCCGGCACCGGCGAGGTGGCGGTGCGCCTGCCGGTCCTGGTCCAGCCGGCCCTGCCGCGCTTCGTCCGCGCGGGCGACGAGGTGGCGGTGACCGGCATCGGGCGGGTGGTGGAAGGCGCCGCCGGCCCGGGCACGGCGGCGGTCCGTGTGGAGGGCATGAAGCTCCAGGGCGCCGACAAGCTCCCGGTGACCCTCTCCACCACCGAGCCCACCCGCTTCCGGGTGGCCGCGGTGGTCGACACGCCCGTCTGGACCGAGGACGGGCGTCCCTCCCGCAGTACGGTGACCGTCCGGCTCGGGGTGTCCCGCACCTCGGACGGGGCCGCGGACGCCGCGGAGTCCGTGCTCCCCCTGCGTCCGGACCGGGCCCCCGAGGTGGAGCGAGTGTTGCTGGACATGGTCGCCGGCAAGCCCGCCGCCATCCCCGCCATCTCCGAGCCGGCGCGCCCGGGGACGATCCGGCGCACCTGGGTGGCCTCGGACGAGGCGGGGCTGGTGAAGCTCGCCGCCGCCCTCGACGCGCTGGAGCGCTCGCCGGCCGGCAACACCGACACCCGGTTGAGCCGGGCGCGGGCCTGGTTGGCGCTGGGCGAGCTGCGCGGCGGCATCGGCCTGGACGACCCCGAGGGCCGGTCGGAGCGGGCCGTGGAGGCCACCATCGGCTGGTTGCCGCAGGTGGTGTCCGGGAACGGCCTCGTGTCCGAGGTCCCTGGCGGTCGGGCCACCGTACGCGGCACGGCGTCGGCGGTGCAGTTCCTCGTGGAGGCCCAGGAGGCCGGGTACGCCGTCGAGGGTTCGATGCTTCGCACCCTCACCGATGCCCTGCGCCAGTCGCTGCGCTCGGACTACCGCTACTTCCTCGACGGCGAGGCCTACGTGGAGCGGGCGATGGCGCTCGACGCGCTGGCCGCCGCCGGCATGGTGGACCCCGGCTACTTCGCCGAGCTGGCCCGCCTCGCCCAGTTCCGCGACGCGGACGGGGTGGCGGACACGCTCCTGGCCGGCGCGCGCGCCGGACAGGGAAGCTCGCCCGCGGCCCAGAAGCTGGTCGAGCTGCTCTCGGGCGGGCTCGTGACCCGGCTCTGGCAGGGGCGGGAGGTCTACGGCGGGTTGCAGACCCAGCGCACCCCGCGGAGCCCGTACGTGCTGGCCTCGGAATCCCGGACGGTCGCGCACATCGCGCGGGCACTCTCGCGGGTGAACCCGCAGCACCCCCGCCTCCCGCTGCTCTACGAAGCCCTGGTCACCCTCGGGCAGGGGGACGGCTGGGGGAGCACCAACGCCAACGCGGAGGCGGTGCTCGCGCTGGTCGAGCGCCTGCGGAGCGCCCCGCGGGGCCGGTGGCAGGCGGACGTGAAGGGGACGACGGAGAACTTCTCCCTGGCCCCCTCGGCGGGCGCGGCGGCGGTGGCCGTGACCCGGCACGGCGAGGCGGCCACGGCGGCCTGGACGGGCGCGAAGCCCGGGGTGCTGAGGGTGGAGACGACGTTCCTTCCCAGTGGCAGCGGCGCCGCGGTGGCCGAGAAGTCCGAAGGCTTCGTGGTGCGCCGCGAGCTGCAGCTGGTCCGGGGGCAGGGACCCTCCGACAAGGTGCCGGTCACGGCCGGCGTGGAGGTGGCGGTGAAGGTCGGGACGGTGGTGGAGGAGCACGTGCAGCTCGTGGTCCCCGAGGGCCGCCACTACGTCCTCGTGGTCGTGCCCCTGGCGGCCGGGCTCGAACCACTCAACCCGCGGCTGGCCACCGCCCCGCCCGAGGCGCGGCCCGCGGGCCAGGCCACGCTCTCGCCCACCTGGACCGACTGGCGGGACGACCAGGTCGGCTTCTTCTTCGAGTCCCTCCCCAAGGGGACCTACGACCTCTACTTCCGAACCCGCGCCACGGTCCCGGGACGGTACACCCAGCCTGCCGCCACCGCCGAAGCGCTCTACGAGCGCGCGGTGCGGGGGCGGTCCGCCGGAGCCCGCGTGGTGGTCCAGGAGTGACGGTGCGGCGGCTCGGGAGGCTGCTCGCCTGGGTGCTGGGCGGGCTCTTCCTCCTGAACCTCGGCGTGGCCGCGTCCCGGTCGGAGCTTCGGGACCCGCCCCAGACGCTCCTCGTCCTGGACCGGAACGGGGCCTTCCTGGGCGAGCTGGGGGATCCGTCCGCGGAGGGGGTGGGCTACTGGCGCGTGGATCCGCTCCCCGAGCGGGTGGTGGCCGCGACCCTCGCCCTGGAGGACCGCCGGTTCCGATCCCACCCCGGGGTGGACCCGGTGGGGGTGGCGCGCGCCATCCGGCAGAACCTCGCCGCGGGCGAGGTGGTGTCGGGAGCGTCCACCCTGGCGATGCAGCTGGCGCGGATGCAGGACCCCGGCGCCCGGAGCCTCCCCAACAAGGTGGTGGAGGCGACCACCGCCCTCTTCCTCACGGCCCGCCACGGACGCGACGCCGTCCTGGCCCAGTACCTCCGGCTCGCGCCCTACGGGAACGGGATCCACGGCGTGGTCTACGCGGCCCGGCGCTACCTGGACAAGCCGGTCCAGGACCTCTCCTGGGCCGAGACGGCCTTCCTCTGCGCCCTGCCGCAGGCGCCCAGCCGCACGAACCCCTTCGACCCGGAGGGGCGGGCGCGCGCGGTGGCCCGGGCGCAGCGGATCCTGGAAGTGCTGGCCGGGCAGGGCCTCCTGGACTCGGCGGAGCTGGCGCAGGCCCGACTGGACCTGGACGCGCTCCGTGTGCCGGCGAAGGCGCGGCGCCCGCCCGAGGCCATGCACGCCCTGCTCCGGTTGGGCCAGGAGCTCGATCGGGACGAGCCGATGGTGGTCTCGAGCCTCGACCTGGAGCTCCAGCGCTCGCTCGCGGGGCTCACCCGCGTGCAGTTGCAGGACTGGGAGGCCGACGGAGCCGGGAACGCCGCCCTGGTCCTGGTGGACCGGGCGACCTGGGAGGTCCGGGCCTACGTGGGGTCCACGGACTACTTCGACGACCGCTACGCGGGGTCCATCGACTACGCGCGCACGCCGCGGAACCCGGGCAGCACGCTCAAGCCCTTCTTCTACGCGGCCGCGCTCGATCGGGGGGTGCTCGGTCCGCTCACCGTCCTGGACGACCTCGGGCGCGCCGAGGCGGGGGTGGACAACGCCGACGGGGCCTTCCTCGGCCCGATGCTGCCGAGGCGGGCGCTGGCGAACTCCCGGAACGTGCCGGCGGTCGAGGTGCTGGACCGGCTGGGGGTGGGCAACGGCTGGGCGCTCCTACGCGATGCCGGTCTGCACGCCGACGAAGCCCCCGTGACCCGCTACGGCGTGGGGCTCGCGGTCGGCGCCCTGCCGGTGCGCCTCGACGCGCTGACCGAGGCCTACACCGCGTTGGCGGGGGACGGGCGGCGGCAGCCCCTGCGCTGGCGGTCGGGGGAGACCGCGGACCCCGGGCCGCGCCTGGTGGGGGAGGGGTCGGCCCGGGAGATCGGGCTGTGGCTCTCGGACCCCCTGGCGCGCCTGCCGTCCTTCCCCCGCATGGGGGCGACCGAGTACCCGTTCCCCGTGGCGGTCAAGACCGGGACCTCGCCCGACTACCGCGACTCCTGGGCGATGGCGTGGACGGAGCGCTGGCTCCTCGGCGTGTGGGTCGGTCATCCCGCCAACCAACCGATGCGCCGGCTCTCGGGCTTCCGGGGGGCCGCGACCCTGGGGCACACCGTGCTGGCGCACCTGCACGCCGACCAGCTCGACGGGCTCGCCGACGGCAGCCTCCCCGCGCCCGAGGGCTGGGTGTCGGTGCGCGCCTGCCCGCTCACCGGCCGGTCCGCCGGGCCGTACTGCGGGGAGGTGGTCACCGAGCGTGTGCCCGCCTCGGCGGTCCCCACCGAGACCTGCGGGGCACACCGGCTCGCCCGGGTGGACCGCCGCACCGGCCAGCCGCCGACGGCCAGGACCCCGGCCGCCGAGGTGGAGGAGCGGGTGGTGGTGGACCTCCCCCCTCGCTACGCCGGGTGGCTGGCGAGCGCCGGCCTGCTGGCCGCGGCGGCGCCTCCGTCGCCCGCGTGGACGGGGGCCGAGCCGAAGCTCCGGGTCGTCACGCCGCGCCCCGGGGAGGTCTACACCCGGGACCGCGAGTCGCCCCAGGACACCGCCACCATCGCGCTCCGCGCCGAGGTGGAGCCCGCGGTGGACCAGGTCGCCTGGTACGTGGACGGCGAGGTGGTGGCGGTGGTCGGGCCTCCCTACGAGGCCCGATGGGCGCTCTCGCCCGGGCACCACCACGTGGAGGCCAGGGTGCCCTACACCCCTTGGCGGTCCGAGCGCGTGGCCTTCGCCGGCCGGTGAGCCCGGCCGGCGCGCCGCAGCTCAGCGCCCCGCGAGCACCTGGCCGAGCACCGCTCCCTCCGGCCCGGCGTCCACCAGCTCGCCCCAGGAGCGCTCGGCGGGCTTGCCGCCGTCCACCGCCTCCACCAGCGCACGCACTCGATCGACGAGCGCGCCCGGGGGCTGCCCGTCGAGCCAGCCGAGCGCCTTCCGCACCGCGCGCTTGCGCAGCCCGGTGTGCGCCCCGTGGCCCAGCAGCGCGAGGGCGACGATGGCGGCCAGCGTGCGCCGCAGGTCGCCACCCCAGGAGCCGTCGGCCGCCTGGGAGGTGGCGAGCCGGGACGCGGGATCCGCGGTGGGCCGGGTGGCCTCCTCCTTCGCCCCGTCGTGGTCGTCGGCGGACGCCGGGCCGGACTCGAACAGCGAGGCGAGGGCGCGCTTGGCGGCGTCGAAACGGCGCGCCTTGGCTGCGGCCGGGGCGGGGCGCGACGGCGCGGGCGGGAGCGCGGACTCCGCCACCTCCTTGTCGCTCGGGCGGGCGAAGTCGGCGACCATCGAGGGCAGAATCTGGCCGACGCGGGCGCGCTGGGCCCGCGGCGCCGGCGCGCCGGTCGGGGCGCCGCCGAAGGCACCCTGGGGGGGCGCGGCCAGGGGCGCGGCGAACCCCTCGTTCCAGCCCGCTGGAAGCTGGTGGGGTTGCACCACCTCCTGCCGCTCGCCCGTGACCACGAGGCTGCGCTCGACCGCCACGAAGGCCGTGAAGCGGCTCGCGATGCCCGCGGCCGTCGCGATGCGCACGATCTCCGGGCGGATGGCCTCCTCCTCGAAGGGTCGGAGCACGAGCCGGTCCTCGAGCCAGGAGACCCGCGCCCGGGCCCACGCCGCGCCGAGGGGGTCGGCGATCCGCGTCACCGGGAGCCGCTCCGACCACGGGCCGGACGCGCTCGTCCCCCGCACGCTCACCTCGGTGGCGGCACCCTCGAGCAGGGCGGCTTCGCAGTGGCCGTCGAAGAGCACCATCGGGTCCGGGTTGGCGGCGGGGCCGTCCACCCGCACCTCGGTCAGCAGGGGGCTCCCGAACCGGGCTTCGACGCCGCTCATCACCGCGTCGAGGTCGTCGGCCGGCGTGGCGAGGGTGCAGGTGCCCCCGCCGACGCGGGCCAGTCGCTCGAGCAGCCCCGCGTTCACCGCGGTGTCGATGCCGAGCGTGAAGAACCGGGCCCCGCGGGCGCGGCCGGCCACGGCGGCGACGAGCTGGCCGTCGTCGTGGACCTGGCCGTCGGTGACGAAGAGCACGGTCGTGACGCGGTCGGTGGCCCGCTCGCCCTCGAGCGCCGCCACCACGGCGGGGAGCATCTCGGTGCCGCCGCGGGCGCGCAGCCGGTCCACCCACTGGTCGGCCGCGGCGAGGGAGCGCTCGTCGTAGGCGACGAAGCCGGGGCGGAAGGCCTCGATGCGGTCGTCGAAGGCGAGCAGCCGGAACCGGTCGCCCGGGAGCATGCCGTGGAGGGCGGCCTTGAGCGCCGTGCGGGCGGCGTCCAGCTTCTCGCCCTCCATCGAGCCCGAGATGTCCACCACGAACACCGCGTCACGCGGGAGCGCGCGCGCGGCCAGCGCGGGGGCGGCGAGGTGGACCAGGGTGTGGGTGCCGTCGGTCCAGGCCCGGGGCCCGGGCTCCAACCCGACGGCGAGGACGAAGTCGCGGTCCAGGGTGGCGGTGCCGGAGGGGGCGACGCGGACGCCGTCCTCGAGGTCGAGGCGCACGGCGTGGAGCGAGCTCTGGACCCGGCGGGGGCGACCCAGCACGTGGACCTCGAGGTCGAGCGTGGTTCCTCCCGCCAGGCGGAGCGGGGGAGAGAGGCGGGAGGCGTCCGGGGCGCGGTCGGTGTCGGGCGCGGTGCCCGGCCCGGCGTGTCCGATGGGGGTGCCGGGGAGGTAGCGGGGCGCGATCGTGGTGGGGAAGCGGAAGCGGACCAGGCCGTCCACGACGTCGAGCACCTCCACCACCACCAGGCGCACCACGACCTGGGCCCCGGGGGGGAGGTTGGTGACCCGGAGCGTGTGCAGGTCGGGACGCTCGGCGGTGAGGAGGAGCGCACGGTGGCCGGCGCTGCGGGCGGCGGCGAAGGTGGCCTCCGCTTCCTGCTTCTCGCGGCACTCCGCCTTCACGGAGAGCTCGCCGCAGCGCAGCTCGGCCTCGACCACCGCCCCGTCGGGGGGGAGGGGGAAGAGGTGCACCACCTCGAGCGGCTGGGGGTGGGGGTTCTGGAAGTGCTGCTCGATCTCGGTACGGGCGAGCCGACCGGTGATCGTGGCGCGCACGCGTACCCGGGTGAGCGGAAAGGCGACCTCGCGGCCGTGCAGGAGGCCGAGAAGGCCGCCGCAGCCGCGGTCGTCGGGGGTGGCAGGGAGAGAGGTGGGCGGGATGGCGAGGGTCATGGTGTGGCTCCGTTCGACGTGAGGTGAGGGGAGAGGGCGAGGGAAAGGGCGTGGGCCGCGGCGGCGACGTCGTGGACGGCCGCGGGGTCCACGGTGAGGACCACCCCGGGGGCGAGCTCCACGGCGACGAGCGGGCGCACGGTCGGGACGGCGGGGGGGGGCGGGCGCGGGGGGAGCGCCGGGGCGGCGGGCCAGGCGTCGGCCACGGCGCGCTCCAGCTCGGCGTCGGATCGCCCCGTCAGCGCGGCCTGGACCTGCGCCAGGGTCGCGCCGCGCTCCTGGAGCGCCTTGGCGCAGAGCACCTGGAGCACGTGGCGGTACCCGTAGATCGCGACCCGCCCGTCGTAGCGGAGCGGGCGATCGAGGATGCCGAGGGACTGGTAGTAGCGGAGGGTGCGCTCGTCGGGGAGCGGGCTCACCCGCCCGTCGCGGCCGCTCGCGGGGGGGAGGAGCACGCCGACGACCCGCACCAGCTCGGGGAGCGGCAGGGCGGCGGCGCGGAGGGTCGCGAGGTCCATGTCGTTACTGTAAACATGACAGTAAATGCTGTCAACAAAGAAACACGCACGCGCGTGGATGCTGGTCACCCCCCAGGCCTGCCCGCCTCAGACGGGCTACCCTCCGACCGCGTGTGGCTCCTCCTCTCCGCCGCCTTCGCCGGTGACGCCGTCCGCTGGAGCGCGCTCCCCAACGCGAGCTACGACAGCGACGACGGGCTGGGCTTCGGCGCCCGGCTGCAGGTGGACTGGCTGGACCCCACCCAGGAGCCCTACCGCGCCTCGCTGGTGGCCCACGCCTTCGCCACCACCAACGGCTACCACCACCACCGGGTCCGCTTCGACCTGGTGGGCCTCGGGCCCCAGGAGCGCGGCCGCGTCTACGGCCACTTCGCGTTCCGCGCCTGGCTCAACGACGGCTACTGGGGGATCGGCAACGGGACGGTGCTCGACGGGACGCGGGAGGCGGACGGTCGCGACGATCCCGATCGCACCTGGAACCGGTACCGCCTCGTCCAGCCCTTCGGGCACCTCACCTGGCGCCGCGCCCTGGGCGGCCCCTGGGCCTCCTACGTCGGGGTGGAGGGGCGCTGGTCGGGGGTGGAGGCCTACCCGGGCTCGCTGCTCGAGGAGGAAGCGCCGTTCGGGGTGGAGGGGGGCGGCGCCGGGCAGGTGGGGCTGGGCCTCCTCTACGACACGCGGACGCCCGAGATCACCCCCGACGCGGGCGTGTACGTGGAGGCGTCGGGGCGGGTGGTGGTGACGCCGGACACGAGCTTCGGCGGCCCGCTCCTGGTGGCCCGCGGCTATCGCCGGATCGGGGCCACGCCCGTCACGCTGACCGGCCGGGTCATGGTCGAGTACCTCGCGGGCGAGGTGCCCTTCTACGAGATGGTCCACTGGGGGGGCTTCGTCCCCACCGCGGGCTTCGGCGGCGGCGACACGCTCCGGGGCGTCTCCTTCGGGCGCTGGCGTGCCCCGGGGAAGGCGCTCGCGAACGGGGAGCTGCGCCTGGACGTGCTCCGTCACCCGGTGTTGAAGCAGGAGCTGCGCTGGCAGGTGGTCCCCTGGGCCGACGTCGGCGCGGTGTACGGCGCCGAGGACCCCGTGGCCGGCCCGACCCCCGTGCACCCGGCCCTGGGCCTGGGCGTGCGGCCCATCTGGGGCGAGACCCTGGTGGGCCGGCTCGACACCGGCGTGGGGCTGGACCACGTGCGCGAGGCGGACGGATCCCTGCGCCCCACCATCGACTGGGGCTTCTACCTGCTCTTCGACCACCTCTACTAAAGCCCGTCGGGGAGCGCCCGACGCGAAGTCATGGCCCTCGCCCTGCGAAGCCTCGCGCCGCCCCCGGGCGCCGCGCCGTCCCGGCGGCTGGTGGTGGTGGTGCGGCTCCCCCGCGGAGAGGCCTCTCGAAGCCTCCCGGCGGTGGTGCACAGCGGGGCGGACGCCGCGACGGCCGAGCGGATCGCGCAGGGCCTCCGCCGCGTGGGCGTCGAGGTGGTGCGGCTCGACCTGGACGAGGCCGCCCGCGGCCTCTGCACACGACACGCGGGTCAGCTCGCCGCCGGTGCCTGCGTGGACTGCGGCACCCCCGTCTGCGCCTGCTGTCGGCTCGACGCCGGTGGGGACGAGCGCTGCGCCGGCTGCCACCGCCGGCGGTCGCGGGCGCGGCGGGACCTGCACCTCCGCCGTATGTTCGCCGTCCTCGCCTTCGTGGCCTTCCTGCACCAGGTCCACGGCTGGA